>Ga0209208_10002759_pt1 | contig 25214 bp, 5 predicted proteins | sample S1TSphfallax_3_FD_187694 | JGI IMG/M metagenome (GOLD analysis project Ga0209208, IMG submission 187694) | Host-associated microbial communities from peat moss isolated from Minnesota, USA - S1T2_Fd - Sphagnum fallax MG (SPAdes) (version 2) | ecosystem: Host-associated > Plants > Peat moss >...
AACCCCCCCCCCCCCTTTCCACCCAATTGTTGTCAACAAATTATATATTTACTTTGTGGAAAACTAGGGTGTTTTGAAAATAAATAACTATAAAAAATCCTCATTGTCATTTATGATAATAGATTGTTGGGGAAAAAATAATTAAGGTGCCTAAAATTGAATTTTAGTTTATGTCAAAAACCCATTATTACTAATGACATTATGTAATTTTAAAATTCTAAAACATTCGAAACCAATTGTTGTTAATAACATTGGTTAAATTTGAAGAAAGTCTTAGCACACTTGACAAAGAATGAAAAAATAAAAAAAACCCATTGTTGTCAACAACAATTATACATAGGTTTGAAATAATTGTGGCACCTTTAGAGGAGGGGGAGGGAAAAAACCTAGTGTTGTCAATGACATTTGGTTAGTTTGCCTAAATTTTTTTTTTTAATAATTTTTTAAAAAAAAACAAGAATCACCATGGGGTGGATGTTAGCATAATAATGGTAATATAATTAAAACATTTGTAAAATAATGACATTTTAAACCATAGCCATGAAATACATCTATAATGAATTTACATTATATTTTATTCAACAAATGTCATATCATATATAAATAGATTGTGTTTCATGAAGCTTTACTTCATTAAAATTATGGAAAAAAATTATCTATAAAAATTTAATGATAAAATAAAACATTCATTCATAATTTTGATGGAAGTTTTATTTATTAAAAATATGTATTAAAAATATTTTTTTTTCATCCATACATAAAATGAATGAAAAAAATCATTCATCCATAAAGAGGATGAATGCTTACATTCATCCCCATGTTGCTTCTAGGTTTACTAGTATAACATTCATTTTGTGGTTAAATTATTGGGCTTCACTTGCATGTGTATAGGGGAAAAGATATTTTACATCCCAAATTCCAACTTTAGGCTTTAGGCTCAAGCTGTCGCAATTCTAACATTGGGTTCGTGACTAAATGTGAAGTCCAAGGGACCATGAGGTCGAGAGTGTGTTTAGGTGTGAAACACATTCTTAGAAATGGGGGAGAGTGCAAGGGATGAAACCCAATGATTCCCAAGTGCACTTTTTGTGGAAAGGCATAAAATATACTATAGGGAGGGCAATGGTGCTTCCTCCCAAAGGTTGCAGGCTGTGTAAAACTTGTGCTTGAGGTTGTCCTTACTAAATCTACTGCACCACTTCCATTCAACTTGCATTAACCGCCCTCTTTTTTTTGGTTGTGCATGTTGATCTCATATTGAATTCTTGCTTGTGAATTCGTCTTAATCCCATCCTAGAGCTTTAGCACGTCCTCCTACCCCCAAAGTGTTGCAAGTTAAAAAGTGTGCCTTGACTCTCTTTTTCTTCCATTGTTTCACTTTGGGACCCACCTTTGGGTCTCTTGAAGATTTTGGGGGCATGTCACAAGCTTTAGGTTCATGTAGCAACTTGCCTTTTCACACTTGATGTACATGGTGTACATGGGGTCGCTCCTTGCAACTTGCTAATTGAGCCAACCTACAATATTGCCACATAAGTAAAGGTGAAATAGTTAGAGCATGTCATTACACAACTTATTATTAATTCTTCAATGTGTTGGTTATATATTGTTTCCAAGGATGTTTAAACATTATGATTAGTTAGCACATGATCATGTAAATTTTGCATTAATGAAAAATGACAACTAAATTTTGATGGAGATGGGAAAACCAAAGCTTATTACTCATAATAATGGTGTTGTTGCCATGAAGTTTAACAATTAGCAAAATTGGTCATTCAAAGAACCACATCATGATCAAACAATTGTCAAATTGAAGGATGCCCCACATGTTAAGGTTACTATTTAACACAAAATTAACATGCCATAAAAAAAACAAACAATTCAAAATGAAGTAGATGAAGGATAATATGTCAAGTACCATATTCATAGAAGGGGAACATTGGAGATGCCTTGAATATGTTAGCATAGGGTTTAGAGCCCATTTCTCTTTTCTAATTTCTACATTTAGCTCAGATGTAGTAGGGGGGCATCCTAGGTCATTTTCCTACCATATAATATACCACCAATTTAAACTAGTTTAATTACATTTTAAATGTGAGAAAAAAAATGGCAACAAGAATAATAAATGTTATCACCAATCTTTGTGCAACCCCCATTTCTCAACCATGACTAAAATGTCTTAGAGTATTGACCAAAGTTCGCATGGCATGGTTCCAAGCTACTTCACCTTGTTTTGCCTCTGAAGCAACAAAAAATTTCATGTTTTCCCAATGTTTTTCTAAATAATCACTAGGTCTTACTTCATTGGCCTCAATGAGAAGTTTTAAAGCATGTTGTATTCAAATAAACATTCATTTGTGCTATAAACTACTAATATGATAAATCATAGCTAATGCATTCCCAATTCTCCTTTAATATGTTCTTCACATCATTCATCAATTCATGGGGTTGAGCATTAATATTGTATATGCTTGGATCCAAGTAACAACAATAGCCCTACAAGATACTCACCCATATGCATCACATGTCACAAAAAAAGGTTTTTAGCCATTGACTTTTCAAGATGTTATAAGTTTGTGTACATTGCTCATTATGGCCCTCCAAGCTTTGTGTAGGGCAATCACACGTTCCTTTTTTGACAACCCAACAATAATTGTCTCCTCCTTTTTGAACATTGCAACATAAAAATTTGGCACTTACTACAATGTCTCTATTGGTTGGGTAGGGGCCTATGTCACCATATTTGCATTAATTTTGGGCAACTACGAATGTAATATGGCCCTTGGAGTAGATTGGTTTCCATTTTGCCCATTTAACAATGGCAAACTTGACCTTTGTTATCCTATGTTGTAGACCCGTAATGATGCAAAAGTTTGTAAGGCTTGCATAGCTAGGTGAAAGTATGATTGGGTGGACCCACTAGGAACACCCTCAAAGGACAATTAAGGAACAAAAATTGGCCAAATAATATTCGTGGGCCTTTTTTCTTTAATTGTTATCATAATATATATTTTTTCTCATGTTCATTTATTGCATGCCAAAGTATATGGCTTGAAGTTTCATTAAAATACAAAAGGTGGAAATCATTACAAATTTGTTTTCTTTATTGATGTGCCCCTTAAGGAATCAAGTTCTTAAACTTTGGAAATTCATAACTAAATTATACCTATTCAAATAATTACCAAATAAAATATCAAATAAAATACCATTTAAAGTACCTTAGAAAATTATATCCCCAAAAAAACACCCCAAACCTTGTTTGAAAAATGTTCCTAACCAAAAAGTTTTAATAACATAACCATTGTTACTTTCTTGAAACTTTATTTGAATGTAATGAATAGGAACAAAAAAATTCAAAGTATTTTTTTAAATGTTGAAGTTTCAAATACAACCTAGTTAATGTATTCAACAAATGTTTTTACTAAAAACCTTTCTCTATGTGTTTCCTATATTTTTACAAAGTTTGAAAGGTCTTAAAAAATAAAGGTGTGATGTTCCTTGTGGTATCACCCAATCATACTTTCACCCAACTTGCATTTGTTGCAATGGGTTCCATTGCCCCATATTGTTGAAATTGTTTGGAAATCCACCCAAATTGCCAAGCAACACATTGTTGACTAACCTAGGTAATTGACCCTAAAGCCCAACATTTATTGAATTACTAGGCATACTAACACTATATTCACATGATGGCCCTTGATAAAACATGATACTAGGAATGATGTAAGGATAATCTTGGGTTTTGAACCACCTAAATTAGTGTGTATGTTTGTTGATAGTGGTTGTTGTTCTTGAACTGTCACAAACTCTTCATGTTCATAATCATCACCAACTAATGATTATTGTCCATTGTTCCCTCATCCTCATAATTGTCCAAGGCAACATTCCAAATATCATCATCATTTATCTTCAAGTTGTTTGTAGTTAATGCCTTTGACATGATATTATAATTCACACTTGTTATTCTCACTTTCTGAGGTCTAAGAACCTCACATTTTTGCAAATATAAGTGTTTTAATCAAACATGCAAAGATGCACATTCAAAAACAAACTACAACAATTTAATAACAATCCTCATTCACAAAACATAAAACAACAATGTATGCAACAATGTAAGGCATTTGGTTGGGAGCATTAAGAATTTAAACCATGATAGGTTTCTAGCATTCATTCGAACCCTCTCCCCTTAGTGCACCCCTTATTAATGAAATGCAAATGAATAAAATATAGGTTTTCATCAAATCCACTATACTTGAATCTAGGGGTCAAATTTTTTTTAACTATGTACCCAATAGGACAAAGTAAGATACTCCTTGAAAAGTTAGTTAGTTTCCCTCAATATATGGTTTCCTTTCCATGCCCTCTGTAATGGTCTTGACCTAAACCGCCTAAACCCAAGCTTCTCCCTCTTTGAGCTTTTGCTTACAATGCTCCTTTTTGTGTTCTCCTGTAGTGGTCTTGATCTAAACTTAAGCTTCTCCCTCCTTGAACTTCTACCTCTTTAAACTTCTACCTCTTTGCCTCCCTTAGCTTTTAATATGCACAAACTTTACAAAAAAACTTCCTACCTCCTTAGCTTGTGATGTTTTTTCAAACAAGCTTGCATGAACCTTATAAAACAACTTATGAACCTTACAAAAAGAAATGTTCTTACACACATCAGCTGAGTTTATGCATGACAAGTTTCACATGATGCAAAACTCAAGATAACATATGCAATTAGTTTCATATTGGGTTTAGGAGCAAAAATGTGTTGTGACTAGATAGGAAGTCAGTTGGATCTCTCTAATGTGAACACTACTTCATTTTAGGGTTTAGGTTTTGTTTCAAACAACCGTCAACTTTCTTCATGCAGGCAGTAGAGTTTATAATATCATTGTTTGTTAATGGTTGTGAGTAGGAAACTTTGTTTGTTTGTGTGTTATGTGAAACAAATTGGCAACAAACGATGGGTGGCCAAGGGCATTGCAAGCATGCAAGGGAGACAAAAAGTAAGAGGTTGTTCAACGAATATAAAAAAGGGAGTTTTGAAGGCAAATAGTTTGTAACCAAAAAGAAAAGGGTAGAAAAATTATCTCCTAATTATAAATCCTAACTATGTGCAACAATGTTTACAACTCATTTTTTGACAAACTGGCATTGTCACAACACCTTGGTTCTGCAATCCTATAATACATGATTCTCCATACCACGTGAATTTTCAAACTGCACATACTTATTAGCCTCTTCTAAATTGCAATAGTGGTAGCTTTCAAATTGTTACTAGGAACAAATTCACATATTGTGAATGCATGAGTTAATGGGGTCTGGTTTAAGGTCAACGTTTTCAATGTTTAGTTGGTCTATTATGAGTTGTTAATCCATCCCTTTACCACATGAGATAATGCAAAGAAATGTTTGGTCTAACTTTAGAAACAAATCGACTTATGGATATGAACCACAACTGAGCAAGATATGCTAAGTTGGCTTGCAACTACTTAGGAAAAATAGAATTATGTGCAGAATATGGATCTATGGATAATTACTATAATCTTTCCCATTATGTTCCTCTCTCACCCATGTTCTGTCCAACCCAAGGATACCCACTAAGGTTTTTGGCTCTCATTCATATGTATGCGCTACCCACTAGATTTCAAGAAAGGTTTCACCAAGGTCCCCTTGTAGATGCACTTCCCTACATGTTTCTAATTCTAAAGCTCAGACCTCTTTGGTGCATCATCGGCCCTCAACATCAACCCCTTATAAATCCTAACTCTAGCAAGAACACAAAGCTTGCCATGACATAGTCACTGGCATAGTAGAAATCAAACAACAACTATAGATTTCTGCAAGCTCTTCTTTTTACACAAACTGCAACAGTTTCAACAACAAAAAAAAACAAACATGTCCTTCTTTGCCCTCAAACTCCCCTTTCTTATATTTGTCCAATGGCCTCCTAGTACCTACCTCCTGTTTCCCTTGCATGCTTGTAATGCCCTTGACCACCTATCGTTTGTTGCCAACCTATTTCATAACACACAAACAAACAAAGTTTCCTACTCACAACCAGTAACAAACAGTGATAATATAAACTTTGCTGCCTAAACAAAAAAAGTTGATGGCCGTTCAAAGCAAAACCTAAACCCTAAAATGAAGTGATGTTCACATTCGAAAAATCCAACTGACTTCTTGTCCAGTCACATATGGTTACAATGTTTCATCTTGCATTATTTTCCTTTGGCATAGTCTCATCGTGACTTTTGTCTTCTATTGCCAATTCCACCCAAACCTAGGGTTTTCATCCTATGTTCACACTACTTTACAAATAACTAAATTGTACTACAAATTTTGGATGAAGAAAAGTCAAAACATTTTGGTTTGGTTTAGCAAAATGGTTTTGGCCCAAATTAGGTTGGCAAAGGCCACAACAAAACCTAACACCTATTGTTGATTGGCCAAATGGTTTGATTGGTCCAGATGGGTTGCTATTAACTTAGTCTATGCCCTTTTGCACTCCTAGTTTCAATTTTATGGGTGAGTTTGGGAAAAATAAATAACTTGTCTTGGATGTGAGAAATAGTGCTGCAGGGCCACATACTGAGCATGGATGGAGTTGCTTTAACCCAACTTTTACTCAAGCCACAAAATGCCTTAACCCCATGACAGAGCTTGATACCCATATTTGCTTATTAGGAAATGTGTCACTTCCATTCCAATTGCTGTTACAAAATAGTTAGTAATCAATGTTCCCTTGACATGTCCCTTACATAAGTAGATAGGTCCCTTACAGCCTATGGTCATCATCCATGGCTCACACATTGGTGCCCATCAACCAATATGCCATACACTATTCATCCATTGGTCATTTGTGTAGATGAACTTTTCTTGGTCATCACCAGTTCTAGGCGATTCTCACTTTTTTGTGAAAATCGGCAGTTCTGGTTCTGACAGTCGCTTTAAAGAACCTTTAAGGTCCTTGTTATAAAAAAAGATTTAGATAACCTTTAAGGGTTTCAGGTTTTTGGAAAAAAAATTCCAATGATTTTCAGTCTCGCCAGTTCTCATAAGAACTACAACCCTCAATTTTCAGCGATGGTTCTCAGAATCCGGTTTTCAAAATTAAAAAATTCAGAATATTTTACTATTATTTACTTGATTTTGAAATTATAGTTAAATAAATTAAGATTGACCCCTGTTGTAGAAGAGCCCGAAGCTTCTTCGTGAAGCTCCCGCTGAAGGAGCCGTTCAGGAAGCTAGCGCCACCCAAACCAAAACCTAACTAAACCTTAAGTTTTCCTTAAAGTCATCCTGTCTTCACCCTATCTTTGGGCCTCTTTTCACCCCCTATCCTCTCTTTGACTGAGGTCCGCAAAGTAAGGAAGTTTTATTAAATCTGGGTATGAAATGCTGAAACTCATCATTTAATGCACAAGGTTCGAGGTTATAGTAGTCGTACATATTGGAGCAGTGAAAATATATTTAGCAACAGTGGAGGCGCTCAGGAAAAAGGAAAGACGGGTCAAAACCGGAGAAAACTCAGTTTGGCACAAACAGTGATGCATTTCTTGATCCCCCGTTGAAGGCTAATGTACTTTTTTGGAGGTTTTTTTATAATCTCACCCGGATTTGGACCAAACTCAGGGTACTGGTGCCTTGTTTTCCTGAATTTACGGAAAACTCTACTAAACACCCTGAAAAACGGTGCCCATATGTTTTAAAACCTTTAAAGGTTATCAGAAAAGATTCAACTGATACCCTTTGAGGTTCTCAAAAAGTTGGTTCACTTGAGAGAGAACCAACGAATAGGTTCTCAAGAAAACTTCCAATTCTCAGAATGAGAACCGGATTGAAAACCTTAAAGTTCTCACTGAAAAAGTGAGAACCACCTAGCACTGGTCATCACATACATGAAATTGTCAGACATAACTCTTGGAAAAGATATGGAAATTTTGACTATATGACAGGCAGAAAAAACTTGTCTTGAAACACTTATTAAGCAGTCCTCATCTACAACTAACGGCACATGTATTTAAAGGAAATGATTTCTTCAAGCGATTTTGGGGAGATTGGAACTTGAAAGAGCCATGACATAGCCATTAAAAGTCATTTGAAACTTGGGAGCACCACCCAATATGTTCAACTGTTGGGATGATATGTTTTCAAACCCTGCATTTGGGAATCATTGGTGCCCCAAGGTTGTCAGGATTTAATGAGTGACTTACAACTGTGTTCGTTGATCACAAATGTTTTCCTTTGGGGTTGAATTCTCAGATAATTACATGGTTATATGATGTGTTGTGATCCATTCAACGGTTTGGAGACAAGTCATGTGACATTCGCAATAAGTTGACACACCTATCACCCCAGTTTTGTATACAAAAGTCTGAACTAGTTCCTATGGTATTATGTGACCTAGCGTCCATTAGTAAACAAGCCATTGGAAACCCATCAAATGACTCAGTTATCAATGAACCACAAGTTAGGTACCAAGTTTTCACCTTGGTAACCCAACCTGTAAACCTTTCCCCTTCCCCTACCTAGGGAACTATCTTTTTAAGGTCCAGTAAGCACTAGTATAAGCACTATGCTATGAGTGCTTACTTAAGGGAAGGGGAATGCATGTGAGTACTATGTAGATAGGTGAGGTACTTGGTGGGTAGATGCATGTGTATGGTTAGAGCATAGCTAACCACTGTGGTTAGTATGGGACAGGAATATGATGAGAAAGTGTTTTCTGTCCACATACCATCCATCTTACATGGTGTGCTGATGGGTGATGGTTGACTCTGGCTGTTTATGTGGAAAAGAGCCTTTCTCTTCAAGGGAATCCATCCTGGTGCGTGCACCCCGCAAAGAGGCGAGCAAAATCATTCTGCACAATTATTTAGTGGCACCAACAGAGAAAACCCAAGTAGTTGAGAGATGAAAGTTGTTAGATCCAGCAATTTCTAGTCAGGAAACGTAAATGGTAACCCCAGAACACTCTAGTTGCTCAACCTAAAACAAAGTTGATGCTGACGACGACGAGGTATCAGAATACATCATCCATGTGTGTGGCTCCAATGTTTCACTCCAGCTAGTGTACTACCATGGGTTAATGGCCGATTCATCTGCTACATGATGAATATCTTCGTTCTCTTCAGCATAGGGTTTGAGTAGACAGATGATCAAAATCGTTGTTAAACTCAAGTGGATGAATGCACCTGCTGTCTGTCTGTCTGTCTGTCTGTCTACTCATGCCATAAATGCAACGCCGTCCACACGGTCACCTATTTTGGCCTAGGCTAATGGCAGGGGCATGAATTGTGGGGACATAAGCTACTTTGTGTGATTATAGTTGCCTTCAAAATCTCTCTCCCCCAAAAAAGCCCCCCTCTCCTCCCCTGCCCTCCCCTCCCGCCCGCTCCTGCCCTCCCCCCAAACAACGCCACTTAATTTGCCAAACTCTTTCTTGACTTGAATATGATGGAGCTTAGGCCTGCAGGCAAGATGATTCGTTGATCCTGCGGCGTCTGTTGACGGAAGTCGAAGACCACATAGTGCATCACCGGTTATGTTTAGAGTAAAAGCTAGCATTTGTTGGAGACTCGTGATGATCAAGAATTAGCACATGAATTAGCACTCAAGAAGAAGCGCTCGTGTCTGTCTGCACCAGTGATGGGATGGTACAAGTAGGCGTTTTTCAGGTACTCTAGCCACGTGAAGGGGCGATAAATCTGTGGCCACTCTGGCGTGATGAGCTCGGGGGGTGTGGCCACGGTTGCGTTCAGCGGCGGGTTGAGGAAGCACGCCAGGGACAGACGCTGGGAACTGCTGTTCACAAATGCGCGGTGCAGCACGCTCTTGTACATGGTGTTGCTCAGTACCTTCAGAAGAGAAATTTTGTGCAGGCAGCAATTAATTAGGTAATATCAAATATATCAAATGTAAGCATCAATTGGTCATAATTTAGCAGTACTGTGGCGAGGTGGAGTACAATATCAGGAGGTCTTCTGAGACCAGAAATCAACAGTTTCAAGCACCTACATGAGCTGGTGGTACTAATATGTTTCTAACCCATAAGACCAGCGGGGAGGTGGTCTTGCTGCCCGCAAAGACTGACAATGACTATCAACAGTGGTAGGCCATGGACACTTAGTTCAGTCCTGGAACTAAATCGCGGTATGGACGCGGAATAATACTTCAAATCGTGTGGGTTTACGTGGAGTGAGGAAGGGAGATAGGACAAATAGATGAGTACCTGGAAGAGGTCACCTATGTTAACGACGAAGCAGTCAGGCCGGGGTTTCACAGTGACCCATTTGTCATGAATCTGCACCTGTAGGCCGGCAACGCTGTCCTGGTGGAGGATTGTCAAGAGATGGGGATCAGTGTGAGCTCGCAGACCAATTGCAAGAGAAGGCTCCGGGCAAGGAGGGTAGAAATTGAAGCGCATGGAGATCATCCTTTCCTTCTCGAGGTACTGGCTAAAGTGGCGTGGCTCGAGCCCCAACCCCTCGGTGAGAAGCTCGAGTAATCGGCGGGCCAGGCCCTCCACAGCTGTCATGTACGCCTCAACCGCTGAGCTGCGCAAACACCCGGCCCAAATAAAAAGAACTCGCAATCTGAGATTGCACACTTAAAGGGAAAAAAAAAGTCTGGATTACTACTTAATTGGCTACTCTGCGCATATCCCAACCCCCTCCAGCAGAGTGGCACATTCACGAACAACCTGTACCTGAATTGGTTGGGGTCACCCTCGGCGAAGAGCTTTGCAGCCATCTCGTGTATGTTGGAGGTTGGATGCAGCTGCATGTGGAAGCTCTCCGCCCAATGCAGGACCTTCTGGTTCACCCAGGTGTTGGCGCCGTACCCGAACGATGTGCCAGGGGGGCGATGGACTCGCTCCTTCACCTCGAGCGGGAGCGCGAACATCCGGTGTGCCTCCACCTCGCACCTGTCGATCAACGCCTGATCGACCCCGTGGTTAAGAACCTGGAAAAAGCCCCACTTCTGGCACGCTTTTGCCATCGCCTTCACAAGTTCCTGCCGTTGGCCGAGCTTGTCTGGCCCGGAATTTAGCACCTCCAGATCTAGCACGGGCACCTCCAACTCGGCATGCTCAGATGCCTCCCAGGAGTCCTCACTCGAGCGCTGATTTTTGTCGGCCTCGATGAACATGGCTGGTAATTGCTTCGACTCAGAGTGCGGAACTGGCGACCGTAGCCCTGCGTTCCTGAGCGTGGAGTTGGCATCAAAATTCAGGGTCGCAGCCATGGCTGCTGGCGCACTACCAACATGCATGGGTGATGACAATATCGTCTGGTGTGCGGCCATCTAGTTTCCAGCGATCCAGCAATTCGAATACACCTTTCAAAACACTGGTCAAGGATCAGGCCGTGAGCAGTGCTGACCTACCCGGAATGTTTTTGAAGTGCTGCAGGACGTACTAGAATAGACTCACTGGTTGGTGGAAACTTTTGAGAACTCAATAAACTTCGATCAAACAAACGAATTTTTTCCAGAGAACTTGCGGCATTCCCCGCACAGGAGTTATACGACAGCCCTCAAGTGAAGCTAGTACAGAGCTAGTAGTAACCTCCCAACGGCAAGTATTTAGCTCGGATCATAGAATTTCACAAGACTCATGAATATCCAGTTTTAATCAGGCTCAATAACTTCCCTGCAACAGATGCTGCAACTCTGCAGCCTCGATAAGAAACAACTGTAAAATATTGCAGGAGCATTGATGGTAGTAGGGGAGGTTAGATATGTACCCACTCGAACCCTTTGGGAAAGAGAGAGCAAGGAAAGGGCAACTTTCAAGCCCAGTTGCAGCTGGCACAATGAAAGCGACCCAAATAAGAAGTTGTAAGCTAGATTTTGAACAACGTGTCAGAAGTGGAAATGAAACTCGAGTAGAATAAAAGGGTGTAGATGGAGAAGCATGCTCAGGGTAATAGGCTTAGGTGTCCTCTATATTATGCAAGTGTGAGGGAAGGATGGCCTAAAAATGAAGAGATTTCCTAGATGAAAGTAAAGCTGGAAAGCGGACAAGATATCGTTGGCCGGTCGTCGATTCCACGCTTGATCTTATAGACCAATTTAAGCCTTTGTAGCCTAAGTATCCATAACCCAACAAAGACCAACTTCTTCACAAAAAATCCCAAGGTTCTAGAACCCCCTTCTGCTGACCATCTATCTAGACGTCAGAGTTATAGATAGTACTTACCTTCAGACAAGTTGCACAAGGGAAGAAGGGCTGGATAGGTTAACCAACCATTCCTTGAACTTCCTTCCTTCCTTCCTGGGATGAATCTGACAAAAAGATATGAACAAAAGTCACAAATCTAGTTATTAGGTACATTAAAGTAACCGAGGATCCGCCCCCAAAACACAGCTAGATCGCTGCAGGAGGCAGGATTATACCAGTGCAATTTCAACTTCTTCATCCCAGCATGACAGAACTACCTCCCTCCTGAGAGCTGTATCCAGTGGCCCGGTGAGGCTGCAAAATAACCGGATATCTTCCAGCAGATAAAACGGTGCTTGGTAATGCAGCCAGGTTGGAAGCTTACAGGGCTTTAAAATGACCATGTGCATTTTTAGCGTACGGTTCTCACCCCTGACTAATTTACAGTTGTTGCACTCTGCAATAATCAGGTCAAAACCAGTGTTAGGCGGGTATCACAAATACCTCCAGGCATCACTGGGCATCCCAGTCTCATCCCCTCAGGGCGTCATCACGAGTGATGTCCTGACTGAAAACCGACATACCGGTTCTCACGTGTTTGAGAACCGGATGTGAGAACCTGCTTTTTTTTAAAAATCTGAGAACCGGGTAAGGTCTGACCCAGTACCCGGGCCAGGGTCTCAGGGTTTAGCCACTGTGAAAAATTAGTACAAGCAATGAGAAAGATGTTTATAAGAAAGAAGTTATGAGGGTCCATTGCTTCTTTCTCATTGCTTGGAGGTATGATGTTAACTCAGCCTAATTTAATTAGGGCTAAAGGAACGACACCTTCATCACTAAACCCACATCAAAATGTGCCTGTCAGGTTTAATTTGCTTTGGGAGATGAGAGATCCAAGGAAGGGCTAATATTTGGTGGTAAGTACTTATTAATGGTAGGCCAAGTCAGATGGTAATGATGTTTGGAGACTTAACATTATTGGGCTGTTCTTTCAACTTCTAAGTGAGTGTTTTTTTTTTCAATTTTGTGATGTAGTTGAAGTGACTATTTAGCCAAATATGACAATAAAAAAACAAGTAACTGGTAATTATATTTTTTACTATGTACTGGAACTTAGGGTAGAATCTGGCAAATTCTAAAAAATTGACATATTTTTCCTAAATTTGGCAACTAAAAACCTTTAAAATCCTGAATTTTTGCCATTTTGAAAAAAAGTATTTGCCAAAAAAAAACAGAATTTGATTTTCTCTTTTTTTTTAACAAAGAACTAGTAGGTAAGGTTTGCATATTATGGACCAATGACCAGCAATTTTTAGAAAATCAAAGGATTTTTTTTCATTCATAACTATAGATCTCAAAAAACCAAAAGAATTGGTCAAAGAACCTAGCCCCCAAAGCTTTGGTTCTTTTACTAGTTCTTCCATAAAACCAGTCAGCTTCTTTGAAAATTTTCAAAAGCCCAAAACAAGAATTTATTTTAGAAATCTTTCAAAAACCTTGAACCATAGGTCCTTTGATTTTAAATTTTTTCAGACTTCTAGAGCTGTCATTAAGAAAAGAAATCAAATCAATAAATTATTTTTTAAATTTTGATTATTATTATTTTTAAATAAAAAGCAATACCTGGTTTGTGAGAACCAGCAAAGGATAATCGGTTGTTTTCAAATTTTTGAAAATTGGTATTGCGAGAACCAATGTCAATTTTTTTTAAAAAAATTGATACCATTACCCAGTGTAGAAATTTTAGAAAAACAAATTTGGGGGAAAACCAGACCCTTTTGTAAATTACTTTTCTAAAATCCGACCCAGAGGGTATCATAATATTGTGATAACCACCCAACACTAATCAAAACCAATGTTGGGTAAATATTACCTTTTTGTGATTTTTTTGGATAAAAATATCTAGTTATGATTTGTTCCAGATATTGGATATCAAATTATTGTTTAAAAAATTTAACTTAGATACATGGGTCAAATATTCGAATTCGAAAGTGATATTTGGATTTCTTATATTTGGGAATCATCCTAAATATCAAGAATTTTCATATCCAAACCAAATATCAAATTTAACCTAAATACAAATATCAAATTAGGTTTGATTTTAGTTTTAAGGTTTAAATGTTAGTTTAGGTTAGGGATTAGGTTAGGTTTTAGGTTAATAAGGTTATGGCTAATTGTAATTGCAATCGTGACAAACTTAAATCTTAACCTAACAACTAGAAAGGGAAGGAAACAATATAAAATATTGATATGAGATTCATTTTGATAAAGATAAAATTAAGGACATGTAAACAACTCTCTATACATTATTTACTATCAATGTTTGCATTTTATTTTCCTATTTAATGCCATCTTGGATATCATTTGTTGTCACAACCCTAGCCTTGAGCTCGCGACCAAAGTAAGGGCTTGGAAAGGTGTGAACTAAAAGTGAAGCGCAGGAGTCACATTTCATGCTCCCGCGAGTTTAGGAAAGTGTGAAGGAATGAACCCCTCACATTGCCAAGTGAGCTCCCACTTTGGGAGTTAAAGTCCCAGTGGACTCTTGAATTTTCAGAAGACGATTACAAGGGTCAAAACTCATTAGTTTCAAAAGTTCCTTATGTCATTGGAAAGATATTGGAACGTAAATATCTCAAATGGGCTCCCATGATCCATTTGGGCACTTAAAACATAAGTTATGACCCAAAAAAAAGTCTGGGTCAAATTGCTAATTTGACACCCGACCATAAAAAGTCGGGAATCGCTTTGATTTTCTTATGTGAAAGTGTGGCATGTTACATACCATTGGAAAGATATCGATAAGGGCTACAACTTTGCTTGAGACCTCGCCTCAATTAAAGGTCTGGACACAAAGTTATGAGCCTCCAAATGTGCGGAAGTCTTAATTTAAGGAATTTTGGGACTCCAACTTGGGAGTCCCAAAACAAAACGACATTTGGGTGTTGGTCTCGTGGCCAAGCACAAAGAATACTATAAAGGGGAAGGTGGTGGCTTCCCCCAAGTCCGAGCCGTGGTGGGTCTTGTGAGTTCGTGTTTGCCCATGGCTTGTCCGTGCACCAAAAGTGTTCCAACTATGCACTAACCAACTTGTTATTTGGTTTGTGTAAGTCCGTGTAAGTAACTAACTTACTTGTCACTCTTCCTAATCCCTATCCCGGAGTTCTAGCACACCCCTCTACCTTCGAAGTGTTACGAACCAAGGAATGTACCCCAACTCATTCTCCTTCCGTTGTTTTCACCTTTGGACTCGCAGTTGAATCCATCAAAGAGTTTAGGGGTGCATCACTTATGAAATTTGGGCTTTTATCCACCCAACATTGATCAAAACCTATATTTAATGGTTCTTTTTTAAAAAGAATTAGTGGGTAAGTGTCAAGTATTTAAAACCTTGACAAACAGTTATCAACAATGAAAGACCTACTTTGACTTGAAACCATGAGTCACAAAAACTATGAAATAACCACTCAAATAACATACCTAGAACCATTTATCTAAAAACTAATGGGCTTCCTTAAAAAAGGCCTATTCCCAAAACCCAATGGATGGTTTCTTATGGAAGGTGCATTGGTGATTGTTAGGTCACATATTATGTTGTGATTCTATTAATAAGTATCTTTCAAATTGAAATTTATCTTGTTATTTATATGAATTAAGGAAGTTTGTTTATTTGTCACCTTGAGATAGGATCTCCTAAACCATGGCACACCCCCCACCCTGCTCTTAGTATTGTTGAAAAACCCTAAATGAATAGGGGTGCACCAAGGTGGTTTTCTACTATTTAAAGACCTATTATGGGATGAAGAAAAGTCGAGATGAATTCATTTGGTGGATGAAGACCTAATGAAGAAACATACTATGCCAAAAATGGGAAAGAAACAAAAGAAGGAGCGGTTGATGAAAACTTCTTCTGTTTTTTCAAGCATTGTTTATATGTTGTAAAGATGAAATGGATCAAGGAGTGGTGGAGTTGAATTGGAGGTGTTCATGTGTGACGGCTATAACAATGGATTGGTTTTTTTGTTTGATGGATTTTGGCGATGGTGGGAGCTCAATAGGGAAGATGATTGGTGGAAACTATGAAAGGGCAAGGATAGAAAGGATAAAAGGCAAATATATCCCCAAAGCTAAGTACCAAGGTTTTAGTGATCTTGTAGAGGTTATGTGGTTTTTTAAAGCAATTTTAGCCATCTTTGTTATGAATATGAGATTGTTGAAGTGACTTAAATAATATTCCATTGCACTTTCGAATTAGAATGTAAAAATCATGTAACAAAAATGAAAATGCATGTGTTTGGTGGAGGTGATGAAAAACTTAAGGGATTGAATGGCTGGTTAATAGCACCCAATATCAAGAATTACTGCTAGTGGGGATTGTATTGTGGGGATGTAGGGAAATTTGAAAGACTCGGACTATTTGGTATTGGGAACTTTGAAGAATTTGGTGTGGGTGTCATCTGAAATTTAGGAGACAACAAATATACGCATCTAGATAATACCTTGTGAATTTACTTAGTGAAATAGTGGGGAATGTTGGAACCTTGTTGCATGATTAGAAAAACAATTGATACATGCAAATGACCATGATAATCATAGAAAATTGTTCGGAGGGATGTGATCCACTAAACTAGGTGAATCATGTTAAGTTAGAATGTTTGTTATACTTGTGCAACTATTTTGGAGGCATTGATGTAAAACATTTTTGTATTCCACCCTTTATTCCATATGCATTATCACCTTTGTTGTGTACCATTGTTGTGATAGTTTGGTATCTAAAAGGCAATAACATTAGTGGTAATCATCTAGCCTTGCTTTTTTGTTACATTATGGTGTAGGGGTCCATTCAAAATTCAAAAGTAGAAATGTCAGGGAAATTAGGATGTGCTTTTGGTGTTATTGGAAAGCCTTTGATGATTGGGATGTTATGTAATTTTGATATTGAATTTTGAATCATCTATGTCATTGGAAGTTCAACTAAATTACAAAAATTGGTTTTGAAAAGGGAAATAAGTTGGGTAATGGGTTTACACTTGGACCAACCAGTCCAAATGCAAGGTTAAATGGCTCACTTGGATTACAAAAATAGTCCATTTGAAGTTTATTTTACACGACAAAATTATAAGTTCATAGAATATAGCATGTTGATGAAGTGGGGATTATCTTTTGGCTAATGAACTAATAAAATCCATACAAACAAGAGCCCAATTAAGATTTCAAAAACATGTGCATCTAGATTTTTTTTTAAAAAGAAAAAAAGAAAATTGCAACTTAAACAAACTTATGGAAATAAGGATTAATTTTTACCATTTAGATGTCCATGCATGGACTTTGGCTACGGTTTTTAAATTATAACATAATCCATAACATAACACATGTATTTAGTTATTCCAAATCATTTGAAATGAAATTTAATATCAAGCCTTCATTTTATAAAATTCTATTAAGCTAAGAAAAAAATCCATATTTTGGAATTTCAAAAGTCCATTGTGGATAGCAAGTGTACTTTTATCAAAAAATAATCACACATATGTTTTTATAATAAGTTGTAAATTTACAAGCAACTCTCAACTAGCAAATTTAAAGTTATATTCTTTGTAGTACAAGAAACATTTGAACAAGATGAGTCAAAAAAAATGTAGTTTTATATCACAAAAATGAACCACTCACTTCCATCCACCCCAATAGAATAGGTCACATTAGTCTATTTATTAAAAAAGGTACAATAACCTAGGGTCAATTTCCACAATGACAAAACGAATTTTTTTAATCAAAAAATGAATTGATTTTCTAATTTGAAATTATTATTATTTCCATCATCTACTATAATATTGTGATATGAGATATGAAATTATTCAAAGCGCAACTTATGATAATTATGATGTTTTCAACATGTCAACTTCATATTTTCACAAAATTTCATTTTACTATTTTGAGGATTATTTAATGACAAACTTGACCTTAGGGTAAGGTAGTTTGTTTCTTTTGTGTTTTTTGCCAAGTTGAGATCTATAAATCACAACCCCCCCTTTGTCCTTGGTATTTTTGGAAATCCCTTGATAACTAAAGATACATGAAGGCAATTTTGCATCATTTAGTAGACTTACAATGCAAGAATTATTGAATATTCAACAAATTTGTCAAAGAAAATTCAATAAAAACATAACTAATTTTTTAGGGAAATTGTAATGTGCTCTTGGTATTGTTGATTAATCCTCGATGAATTGTATTTCTTGGAGGCATTTTCATAACGTTTAGTCCTAAGGTGGGGTAAAACCACAAAACAACGAACTAAAAACCATGCCAAATCATGTCTAAAACTGCATTTATATATGTATATAATGCCTATGTGGTGCCCCCTTTAATAGCATGTTAATTATGACAAGTTATGCTTTATGTTTAATATGGATGTTCAGAAATCTAAATTGAACCATTGGATCTTTTGATTTTGAGTTTTGATTCAAACAAAAGACCTTTAAAATTGAATAGGTGTTTTGTGAAGCATTACTAGTTTTTAATGGGGCATTTAATTTTCATAATATACAAACCTTTTGATATTTATTTTTTTGTAATAATAAGGGACAATTAGGCACACATAAAAACAATCAAAATATAAGGAATCGATAAATTTTTGATATTTTTCCAAAAAACTTGAAATTCTGGGTCTATTTGATGTTCATGAATCCTTTATGATGTGTAAATAAAATGCAATGTAAATGGTGTTTAAACAAAGTTGTAGCTTAGAATACAAAGGAATAAACCTTGAATTAATTAACATGTTTTAACATTATTTGAAATTGTGATCATTTTTCAAAACGAAACATAGAAATTTAATGCAACATCTTATTTTTTCAAAATTCATATTTATTTGAAAGTGATTAACAAAAATTGTGATATATTGGGGAAATTATAACACTACAAGGAATTTGCATATTAACAACTAATTTATTTGACTAATTTTCAATTGTAAATGCCACATGTGGTTACAATTTGCTCTAATTGCCTTGGACAAGTCACAAAAAATTTCAATCACAAAAGATAATACATGGAACAATACATGGCACCAAGTCACAATGGTAGTCACATGAAGATGTGATTTACATGAACATTTCATCCATCCAAATTAACTTACATGGTGTTGTCATTTTGCAACTACTTTTATGATTAAACAATGTAGTCACATTAATTATATAGATATTTTTAATATTTAATATTTAAAATAAAATATTATTTATGTATTTATATATATTATATTATTGATAATTTCATTAATCTCAACTTATAAGTTGTTGAAACATGTCATTACCTATGTTATACTAAAAAGGTTAGTTTAAATTATTAGGTAGGCCACTCAATCTACCTGATAGGTTATGTAAATAAGGAACATGCGACCAACTTATCACTATTGACCACAACCCATGTCATTTGTAAGAATTGATCCTTAAACCACACAAATGGAAATCAACTCCTTTACCACCAAACCACGTCACTTTTTATGACAACATGGCAATGTGCATTATATTTATCTTACTTGATTCAAAACATTACACAAAACATCATTTTCAATATTTGAATCCTATTGATAATTTGTCCAAATGGCAAGATTTAAAGTTTAATCTTTAAGGTTTTTCAATAATGCACACAACTATGTAGTTTTTCTTTCAAAAATTTAAACTAAATGGAAAAGAAAAATACTTGAATTTTGTTATTGAATATCATCTCAATGACCATTCCTTGGAAAAATTTAATTCAAGCACATGATTTATGAATGGAAAAAAACTTTGTGGATAATATAATAACAAATAAAATTGTATATTTTCTATCTTAAACTTTCATTTGATTTTTAAAATTACATTATCCAATTTTTCTTTTGCATATCATAATTTTAATAATAGAATTTAATTTAGATGTGTGATATATAATTTATTCACATGTAATATTTATAAATGGATATAAATAATTTATAATATAAATGTAATATAATATCCTATATTAATTATATTATTTCTAATGTAAAGGATTAATTTTTCATTTTAATTTTAATTTTTAATATTAATTATTGCCATATAATTAATAGATTTTATGGAAGTATTTATTTTTTACTTTTACATTTATAATATATTAAGATTTAAAGTAAAATTATGATTAAAAAAATGTAAGAATATATTATATATATTTCACATCTCAAACCTCTATTGATTTTTTAAGTTATATGTACATTTTTCCTATAATATATTATATTTTACCAAAAAAAATAATTTAGATATATGATATATAATTTAGTCAAATATAAGGTTTGTAAATTAACCCTACTACCTAGCCTAATAGCTAGATTAATTACATAAACTACCTAATTAAGTAATTAATTTATACAAAAATGTTATCACATATTAATTACCCCTACTATTTATTACTTAACCCATGTACATACTTCCTATTATATATCTTACTTAATTATTACCTATTATCTAGCTTAATGTATAAATAGACTAATTGCATAACCTACTTAATTAATTAATTAAACATAACATTATTTCATTCAACACAATAAATCACCAACTAATAATTAGCCTACTTATATACTAGTACCCGATACCTACTACCTATTACCTAGCCTACCTAATTAATTAACTAATTAAAAAACATCATGATATATCAACATGATAAAATTTAATGTTGGAAATTCCAAATAATCGTCCATATTTACCATTGCCATGGGTCCACTAAAGTTTCACAAAACTCCCAAACCCTACTACACATTTAATGGTTAGTTCATTCAAAAAAACCAAAGAAAAAAATAAACCATGAAATCCAACAATTTCATTGGCAAACTCATTTTTGTTACATTTAATTTCATGTACATTTGTAACTAGGATTTATAGTTTCAATTGAAGTTGAATAAGATGCCATGTGGTGTCTAGTGACCTATGAACCACATCCCAACTCGCAAAAATAACTACATTTTTATATATTTTAAAATGTCATTAAAAATAAATGATATACATCCACTTTTCATCATCACTTTCATCCAAACTAACATTAATCACAAGTAATAGTTGCATATGCAACTACAAACCACTTTTTAGTTGTTTTTACAACTACAAGTCATTTTTACCATGGTGCCACAAAGGATAGTCGCATCAATAGTTGAAAAAATGGTTGATTTGGACACAAGTCCCAAATGTGTGGATTTGCATGGACAAAATTCCTTGTAGTGTAATAAGTAAAAATAATAATATTGCGTTTTTATTTTCTAAAATTCTTTTCTATGAAAAAGTTTTTTTCGACAAAAGGATTATAATCTTTTGAAATAAAGTAATCAAATTGACTCATTGATTTGTAACTACACATGATGGAAGAAACATTGATTTTTGAGTAATTTTCAAGTAATTTATTTTCCCCCAATTGGTTTCCATCATCATGGTCTTGTTCATACTTGGGTTAATATGCATGGGGCTTTGAATGTTTAGTTAAAGGCATGACATAAGATCATGATATCACAAAATTTAAAGATTTTAGATAAAAATTTATAATTTAAGCATTTATAATCGGTTCATCCCAAATGTGTCTTATTTTTTTAACATTCGAAGGAATTTTTTTGGCCTATTGAGCATGTTTATGCCCATATATTTTTAAAAATTGAATTTGTTGACAAAAGATATGGGATAATCTAATAAAAGGAAAACATTACAAGACTATCTCACATCTTTTGCCCCGTACAAAGATAGCCTACTTATTTACCCACACTAATTAACCTATCTTCCTATTACCTATTACCTAGCCTGCCAACCTACCTAGCTTAGCCTAAGCATAATTAAAATAATATATATGTAAATAGGTATAATGAAATATGTGGCTTCGTTAAAGTACCCTACTTTAACCTACTTACCCTACCTTACTTAATTATTACTTCCCTAACCTATCTACTTACCTACCTACCTACCTACCCACCTACCCACCTGGATAAGTAGGTAGCTTAGGTAGGTAGGTAGGCTAAATAAATAGGCAATCAAATTTGGTAATAGAACTATAGAACTTTAAAAATTAATAGTGATCAAGTTTTGTATTCTTGACTACCCATTATGAAATTATGGTGATTGGCAAAACAATGCCATTTTGGAGCATTTGGATTCCTTTTAAAAAAATTTAGATATTAATAGGATTATTTCATATGTTTTTATGTCCAAACTAAACTTGAATTTACCATAAATCCTTAAGCAAAACATAACATGACTGCAAATTTTTATGTTAGGGTTATAGAATGTTAAAGTCTATGTTGTAGAATTTTATATAACAATAATTTTATAATACATTACAAATACCATTAAATTTTAATTCAATTCAATTTTTTGAAATTCATTGCATCCAAGTGGTGATAATATTAATGAAAAGCATCTCAATTTGCAAATATGAACCCCCCATCATGGTTGTGAAATTTTAAAAACTACTCAAACAAAGTCAACAAAACACCTAGTCATTTTTTTAAAAACAACTATAGTCATGTAATGTAGTCATGAACATGATTATAATCATATAAATGACATAATCACAATGCATCTATGACTCCATGACTAGATTGGGGCACTAGTTATATAATATCCTAATTGTGAATGTCACATTTTGATGTAATGAATATCTTGAAATGCCCAAGACCATTTTTTCTCATTGGGCATTAAATTAACAATTGTGGTTCACTTAGTGGATAATGATTGTCCAATTTCTTATGGGATCATTTATGAACTAATCAAATGTTTGCTAATGGATGGGTTTTCAATGATAAGTGTAATTACCCCACTCCACATTTGTTTTCTTCAAATCATATTATGTCTTCATGCTTATTTTTTTATCCTTTCATATCAAGTTAAATGCATTTGTTATATTGTATTTTGAACTAGTATGTAAGTGTTTGTGTTATATGGAAGTTATGTTTGGCATCTATGTAAGCATCCAATGGCAACATGATTGCTAATATAATATTGCTTCAATCTTTTTTATAAAAAAATAATCACTATGATGTATGGTGAAACTTTTATGTAAGAGAAAAATGGATTGGATATTTCAAATGTGGAACATGATTTTTTTTTGTGCAAAATGCCTTGAATGTTTATATCTTATCCTTTTGAATCTATAATCGTCAAAAGACAAGTAGGAAAACCATTAGTCGAAAGACCAATACTCCAAGTTAAGTTCATCAAATGATTCATCATAAGTTTTGTAAAAATTTAAATCTAATGCCAATTGATTGACTTTCACCCTAATATTGTCCTTAATACACTACAAGAAAATGTGATTTTTGAAAAGGTTCAACTTGACTAAAGGTGATGATCATTTTGATTAAAGGCCTGAGGCATGAAAGATACAAGTTACTTTTGACTGAAACATTTGACTAAAATGACCTTTTTGACCATGCAACAAACCAAACATCTAGTCAAAAAAGGCCAAAGATCCATCAAAATGACCAAGGCGTAATCAACTTGACCATATTCAATGGCCATTATGATTTACAATTAGTCAAATTGGCCATTCTAATTTGACAATTAGTCAAATGAACCATATTAATTTGGTTATTTAACCTACAAGCTTATTTTGCTTAGGGTACATACCAAACCTAAGTTCATAGCTCATAAACCTTAAGTTAAGCATATTACATTTAGTATGTACTTATAAAGTTTAATAGGCTACCTACATGTTACTTTTAGGCACATATAAGTACTTAAATTTAGTACATTAATTAGCTTATATTTAATAATTGACAATTAATATTCAATAATTTATTGTTAATATTTTATATAATCAATTAATCACAAAATAAATGTTAATTAATAACCAATAACTAATTTATGCATCAATTTGTTAATTGATTAATTATTATTATCAAATTATCAAATGAATTTTTTAAAACATATATTGGATGGTAATTTATAATAATAATGGTAATCAATAATATATATATTAAATAATTAATAAATAATCAAGGAGTGACCATTGGGAACATAATGAACCAAAAAGGCTCCAATTCATGGTATATGTTTTTTAACGTTATGGTACCAACAAGGGGATTTTGGGGGAACAATGTGTGAAAATTAAAACTTTCTTACCTAAAAAGGAAAGGTCTTGAGATCAAAATTAGAGGCCCACATGTCATAATAATGCCATATTTGGCCACAATTTTAAACCCTAGAAATGCGTATTGCAAAACCTTTAATCACAAAAGAATGAAAACATCATAACAAAGTAATCAATCTCATCCACCATTTTTTGTCCAAGTAACTTTTCAAGGTGATTGTCATTTCATCTTAACTATCATTACTAGTATAATGCATTTAGATAATCCTAGACTTTTTCAATAATTAACAAATGACCATTTGAAGATTGAAAATTTGAAAAGGGACTTTGATTTGGGGACCACTATATGATGCGGCAATAGATATTGATAATGTTTTACTTCATTAAATGATCTAACAAAAATATATTTCCAATGTTTTGTTCAAAAAACTAGATCCTAACCACCAAAATTTGTGCAATCCAAAATCAACAATTTAGTTTAAAATTCATTAAATACATGTTTAGTGTTGATTGGTTTTTATTTTTGGTTAGTTCCACATTATTAATTCAAATATCAAGTATCTAGACTATTAGTTCAAAAATTTTGAAAAAACTATTTTAGAACCAAAATCAAAATTAGAAACTATAATTGAAACCAACAACCACCCTCCAACTAGAATTAAACCTAGATCTAGCCTCAAAAACTAGTTTATCCAAGTTTTAGTTTTTTTTAATTATTTTTTGTTTTTGTGTGCAGGTTTAGACATGTTAGTTTTTTTTAAATTCAAGATTTTGAATGATAACATCAACAAAATGTTAATGTAACAATTTGGGGGTGAGTGGGCTGGGCATTGTGCATGTAGTTTTTACTTTTGGAACATGTTTTTAGTATTTAACTTATATATATATATGGTTAATAGGTATGTAGTGATGAAATCGTGGCAAGCTTTATTAACAAAGCACCTAGCAAAAGGGGAAAGGAAGAACAAAAAGAGAACCCAAGTTTAAGCCAAAAGTGCAA
>Ga0209208_10002761_pt1 | contig 25211 bp, 14 predicted proteins | sample S1TSphfallax_3_FD_187694 | JGI IMG/M metagenome (GOLD analysis project Ga0209208, IMG submission 187694) | Host-associated microbial communities from peat moss isolated from Minnesota, USA - S1T2_Fd - Sphagnum fallax MG (SPAdes) (version 2) | ecosystem: Host-associated > Plants > Peat moss >...
TTTTTATGTATTTATTTATTTTTTTTCTTTTTTCTTTTTCAAAAAGATTCTAGTTTTTTTAATATGTTCTATAATGAAAATAATTTTTTAAAAAAATTGTATTTTTGTTTGATTAGATGCAGGTCCCCTGATTTTCCCCAAGGATTTTTTTAATAGAAATGGCACCTCGCGCAGCCCCCCGCAGCGACTACCCTGGCCACCCTGCCCTGCCCTATTTGTCACTAGCTCCACAGGGAACGGGTAGTGATTGGAAAAATCTTCCAAGTACTGCCCAATTTTTGTCCACACAGATAGACAGACACCATGTTTGCTTTTATATATAAGATGTCACATGTGCATGAAGAATAACCTGTGGATCTATGGGATCATTTTGGCCTTCAATGAATGTGATCAAAATTCCAATGAATATCTAGTTTAAAGGCTAAGCTGTTATGTAAAATTGATTAATTGGTTTTCATTTAGTGTTGAGTGCAAAGTTGATTTTGATTTAAAAATATTATTAATATTAAAAAGATATACGCCTTAAAATAGTTATATAATCTGATTCTCATCAATTTAAATGATCTTTAAATATTAAATATTTTAAAATATAATAATTCAAACCATCATGTATATAGAATCGTCAATATCATCCACTTTGTGTCCATGTGACATATGGTGGAATAAGACTAATAAGAAAGGACATAAAAAGATGACACTGTGACACATTTTTGGTCCATCATAACATGTTTCCACCCATCTAGGGTAGGACTCTAGAATGACAATCGGGGACCTTAGTAAAAGGGGCCATGCAAGGCAACAACCAAATGTGTTCCCGCTTTAAGTAATGCCCTTGTTTGGGGGTCTTATCCAAACTAAATTTCATGCCACAAAATTTAGACAGACTTGACGATCTATGCAAAATGGAAGATTCCTTGGCACAAACAAAAGATCCATTTGCACTGAGAAAATAAAATTATGCTAATGTAGAATGTGGTTTTAGAAATGGAACCTACCAAATTGCCTAATACTAGAAATGTTTTGGCATGTCTTTATGTGCACCTTCGCTTTTCATCAATCCATTTATAGTAATCTCTAAGCTTACTTGGTGCACTATGGAAAATCATGCCAAAGTGAATATAATTGAAAGGAAGCTTTAGAAAATAAAAGTTGAACCAAGTGTTCCCAATTTTCTTGAGTAGTGCTTCAATGGGGGGTAAGGGAATCCCTTTGCCCACTATGTTTTTGGAGTAAAACAAAAAAGAGATTTTCTTACAGAGGTCAACTAGGAGCTACCCCTTTGCTACCCCAATTTTTAAGATATTTACTGAATGCTCAATTGTTCAATTCAGTGTTTCAAAATATAACAATATATGAGGTTTTCATAACAACTATCCAAAATTCAATGTATAGATAGATCTGAGTAGTAGAAATTTAGAATACAAGCAATCTTAAATTGAATTAAAATTCAACTAAATTGGATTCAAATTAAATTGCAAAGAAATGGGATGCAAATTGGTTCAGAAGGCATTGAAATCTATTCACTACTTAAATACATTGAAAAGACACAAATCTGAAAGTCACCTTTCTATTCCTGTTTAGTTGGGAATTGGGTAAACAAATTACAATTTAGAACTCTCCAAAGGAGGACTTATGAAACCTAAAGTTGTCCTACATACACCAGTTCATTGTCACTAAAATTTATAATACAGATCCGTATAAAGTCAATGAGATTGGCTGGGATTGTTGAAAGACTTGACCAAAGGTACAATTTTATACAACTGCACAGTCTATCGAAGCGCTGAGTTATCTGCCAATATCACTGTGAGATGCTTCCAAATGGGACTCTTACATCATAGTGAAAATGCACTTCTGGGGCTTATTCAGGAAGAGTTCCACCTTCCAAGGAGCAAGGTCAGTACAAATTGCCTATCAAGGTCCGGTATCCTTAACGAAAGATCAAGAAGATATGTAATTTTCGTATATACACCTGTATTGTTCATCACCCCTGATCGGAGCATTGAATTTTTGGGTCCCTTCTCAATTTGATAGACTTTTGCATTGTGGCCCAACTTTTCAACTGATGAAAAGAAAGGGTGTAATAGGTGTGAGAAAAGACTAATCAGATGCATTAGGCCCCATACCTGGGAAGTTGCCCCTTAAATTCTCAAACCTGACTTAGGAAACCACAACTTTTTTCCCTTAGACAAAAACATTAAATCTCATCAATAAGTCTCTTTTGGGTACAAGATAAAAGCCTTTGTTGCCAAGGCAAGAAACTGTGCAAATTTAGCCCTACAACCAACCTCTGGCCAAAATGTCTTGGCTCATTTTTCATCCCTGCTGACCAAAAAATTTCAGCTAACCACTTTTGCAGAAAATCACCTAGAAGCTCAGCACTTCTTTTTCCTGTTCAGAACGAAAAGGGGAAAGAACAGGAAAAGAACTGCTGAGTTTCTTGTATCTTTTTGGAGGCACTGAGTTTCCTCAGCAATTAGGGCTTATGTGACCCAACTCCATAGGTGCACTGGCCATTAGAAAACCCATTTATGACCCAGTTGTTGATGAACTGCATCTGAGTTACCAACGTTTGTTATCCTCTAAACTGACCAGAGTTAACCAGTACCTAACAGCCCACCATGAAGGATGGATGGTACGAGGTCAGGAAACAGTTTTCTGTTGGGTTCTAGTTCCCTCCCCAACCATGTTGATTAATTCAGTTGCATTTCTTTCTGCCCACTAACAACCTGCTTTTAGAAAGACAACCCTGGCCTACATATAAACTATCTCTACATACCTAATACTCACCTATTTTCCTACCTACACTTATATATGACTTGTACTCCTTAAACAATGGGTTGCCAAGGGGAAACCAATATTAATTCAGTTGAGGTTCATCCACAACTGAGTCATAACTAGGGTGCAGTGGTGGGTTTTGGTAAACCTTCCTACTTCCACCTCACACAACCTAGCTAACCACCTCTGAAAGTGAGTACATATAATGTGTAAGTATTAGTGTTGGGCAGGTATCCAATTTGGCAACTTAGAATATAGGTTCTGGTAAATAAGAACCAAAATCAGAATTGGGTCTAATTTTCAAAACCCAAAATTGAAACAGGATTTTTTAAATAAAATAATTGAACACAAAATTGAGTTCTTAGTTCTATTCATGTGTGCAACTGGAACCAAATCCAAAATTGACATATATGCTTTCCAAAAAGAAACTGACCTGAATGAGGGGTTAATGAGCAGTTAACCACTGCTTCTAGTCTAGGTTAGTAACAACCAGACCTTTCAACAGGGTCTGATTTTCAGAACTGGAAATGGAACCAAAATCGAAAATTATTTTGGTGAAAAACCAAACCCTAAACCAAAATTTGAGGTTGCATTCATGTGTGGTCCACCAAAACTCAAACTGTTTTAATTTATTTAATGTTTTATAACTGGAACTGGAGGTGCCTTCATAAAAGTAAAGAACCGCCCAACAGTGATAAAGTTTGAGGGATTGCTATGTAGGTACACGAGTAGATAAAGTACTTTGTGGCTACGAGTTCTAGTAGGCAGATCGACATGGATGGTTAGTACATGGCTAACCACAGTGGTTAGCTGTAGGACAGAATTACAATGAAAAAGTGTTTACGGACAACACACCATCCATCTTGCATCACGTGCTCTGTTAGTGCCGGTTCATTGTAATCCACTAATTTGAAAACAGCCACGTAGTAAGCTCTCTCATTCGGACTGATTCTCAATTACGCTCCACGGCAGACAAAGACGTAGCTGGGTGGTTCCGGGGTGGATTCTCGCCCACTTTCCTACGTAATGTTCCGATTTCTTACTGTCGCCAGTAAAAAAACCCCAGATTATGCGGACGCGGGCCACGGTGAGTCTGCAGTTGACTAAAAACCACAGAAGTTAGATCTCTCGGGTCCATATTTTGAAAAACCAATCCACATGGACAAGAGAGCTGTAGTCACCACACCAAGAACAATTCTTGATCAAGTTAGGTGATCTCGAGCCCAAGTTTTGACTCACTCGCAGTGTGTTCCGGCGGAACGCGTTGATTGTGATGTATCAAACTTCGGTTGGAACAAGTTACCGACTGGGGTTCGTTTTTCTTGTTAACCGTTCTTTGGTCGTTGGTCGTACGTCTGCGTATTAGTAACGCGATTCATGCGGCTTATATAGATGCAATCTCGCCTAGAAACATCACCAGCAGTATATTCATCATCGTCCTCACAAAGCCTCGAGCATCACCATTCCACAACACTCTCCACTTCCACTACTATTTTCACAATTCTCATTGCGACGTCCTAACAGCTGCTCTTATATTCCTTCTATTCTCATTTACCCGTCTCGACTTCTATCTTGAAACTCTTAGCTCCTGCCTGCCTGCAGCAGATATTTGACATACGATCTGACTGATTAGCAATTGTTAAGCTCTAGCTCCGAGTTGTTTCTGAGGAGAAAAAATCGACTCGATCGCAAACTTGTAAGTTTCAGTATAATAGCAATCCTGTCACATTCTAGTGGCATAGATTTAGAGCTTGATTATACGAGTTAGTTGACATGAGTTCATGAGTGTCAAAGACGTACTTGGGAGATTTCAACTCAATCTGCTTTTTAGCATCAGTGTTTTTTTTTCTGCGACAATTTTTGTATTGAGGATCTTGTCTAGGTAATAGCTGCACTTCTAGCACCATTCCAGCAGCTGCGTCTAGCTAAGCTCGACTGAAAATCTGATTGTACTAATTAGTTCGCATATTGGGCTTAGGCTGAAATTCTGATGAGCCATGTGGCGGTGTAGCAGGTAAATTTCAAGATCGGAGCAAATCCATCCTTTATATCGAGTGAACAAAACAAAAGCGAAGACCTGCGACAAGCAAGCGGCAACCAAGCACAAAATTAACGTGACGGAATGGCCTCACACCAGGAGGTAAATTTCCTTGGTCTATATAGCAATTAGAAATTTAGCTTTCTACATTGACGCTCTCCTACTGAAGCAAACGATAATCGTCTTAGAAACCTGAATCCACACATGAGACATGCATAGTTGCATTAATGGGCGAGTACTCACGAGATGCAGAGGAAATTTCAGTACACATCCTTTATTCTTGGAAGGTTTTGTAGTATATCTTTGATAAATTGTAGTATTTCTTAACGTCGTCAAGCAGCTACCACAATTAGTGACCTAATTAACAGTTTGAACTTTGATTCTCATGGGGATGGTTGCAACAGTGGTGGGCATACGGATCAGACAATCAATACAACGACAGAGAAGAACTTTCCAGCGAGCCGGTGAGTTTCATATAACCAGATCCTGCAGCTCTCTACCAGTGTCAGAATCAATTGTATATATATATAGATGAAAGCAGCTGAGGAACACTTTCAATTAAAAGTTCTTGATCTGTTTCTAAATATTCAGACATCTCTTATCTTTATTTGTGCTGCAGATACGTATGAATGTTTATTTCCCGGGACTAGGAAACAACCGTAGCCTATTGGACAAAGTCCGGAAAGCATGTAGATCAATGAGTAAGTTCCAAACATCTCTGTACTGTAATCCGTAAATATACACTGACCGCACACTACTAGAGTACTAAAGAATGCTAGGCTGGGGCAGCTTACTAAATTATGAAGGCGAATGGTTGAGAACATATCTACATTCTAAATTGCAAACAGCAAATTGTTTAGTGAAGGTGATTATGAATTAAACGACTTGACGAGACTGTCTATCACGATGCATGATCTGATCATTTTTTTGGTGGTTCATTTCTCAATTGTAGGTTTGGATTATTCAGTTTCGGGAAATGTTTTGTCCGTATCAGGCTATCCTATATCAGAACAAATGGACGAAGATTATGTGCTCATGGTATTTGAAGGACTAGACGACCGAGCCAGGCTTGTGAGGTAGCAGCCGAGATGCTGCAGCGCTAGTAGACCACCACCGTCCGAGACTTATCGGCGCGGGAACAAAACCTAACTTTCACTTGTCCGACTGTCAAAAAACAATTATACATCATTCAAATCGGACATTGTAGTGATTATTTTTTAGAGATCCAGTAAAATGTAGGCAGGAGATCTCTGCAACAAAAACAGTTAGATTCACAGTACAGTTACTGAACGCTAGACTAGAGTCCTCTTGTTATATTGAACTTGTCGCAATTATCAAACACTGACCGGGGCTCCGATGAGAATTCTTTCAGTACAGTAAACTTAGTTTCAGGAACAAGGGGTTTAGGTAAGGCGTAGATACACCAATGTACACATAGATGGGGGAAAAAAAAACAAACACACACAAATGTACACACATCTGGGGAGCTGCCCCCCTTGAAAATTACTTGAGGCGGAAATTACAGCTAGTTGTGCCCTTATTTTCTTAAGTATTAGAGAATTCTGGGAGTATTTTTCCCTACATTTGTTAACCTGACAAAGAAATTTGTAATTTTTTCCCATTGACACTTAAAGTGTAATTCATCTTACAGGTACCATGCACCATTTGCAATGTGACACTTGACTTGGAACTTTTGTCAGACAAGATGTGTTTATGGAGAAAGAGAGAAACTTAGATTATCTGGGGTTTATGTTCTTTAATACCATGTACTCGGTCCTCCAATTCAACCCTCTACTTGGGTATATTGGACATTTAGATTTTGGAGTTGACTAGTGTTTGTTTGAACTCTAAATATCAACCAAAGTGGTGTGATTTCAACCATTTGAAACGGAAATTTCCAACTTCCTGACTCACCCTCTACATTGGAGTATGTTACTTTGAAATTGAAGTGCAACATGACTCATAAGTGCCAAGCATAGATCATTCTAAACTGTTTCACAAATTAAATTGGACTCAGGTGGTCTGCAGTCTGCACCAGTATTGTGCAGTTATTTGAATTTATAAAGAACCACCGGTTCTGGTTTTTAAATTATTTCAGAATCATGAATTCCTGCTCTGAAAAAATTCAAAGAACGATTCTGTCCCAGTTATTTCAAAAGCCTTCAAGAACGATTTTGGTTTTCTGAACTGGCGGTTTAAGGCCCATTATTTAATTTTGTTTAAATTTAGGAACGAGGACTTCGGTTTTTTTGAGAATGGCATTCATAAGTCCTAAGAAACACCCTGATAACCGCTGGCTCTGTTCATGTTTCTAATAAGGGCCCAACACTGGTCTGCACCAGTGTGAGGTGGGTTATTTGATTCTGGAATATTAACTGGTTGTGGGTATTTGGAAAAATTTGAAAGAATCACCCGGGTCCAGTATTGCAAACACAGTGATGTGCGGGCATGAGGTGGGAGTGGGGGTCAAGTGAGGTGGCTTACTTGGGTATATGGGCCAGTTATTTACCAAAAACTCACATGGATATATTCAGGTTTTTCAACCATGTTTTGGAAACTAGGTCCCCAAGGCCTTTGACAAATACAAAGCCTGGGTCTTCGAAATTTCAGGGCAAAAAATACATTCAAAAGTTGTGAGAAATCGAAGGCAACATTTAAAAGCAACAAAAAAACACCCTTAAATGTGGTCATGGATGTTCTATGACTAAATGTTCCATTTGAATCTCCAAGACATTGCCAAATGGTGAATCAAAATGAATTTTTTCTATCATTGTGATGGGTTTAAGGTTTATAGTTCTCATCCTTTGTTCCATCTTCCATCCAACCTTCAGTTCACATCCTTGAAAATAGTAGGAGACAACAAACAACCCAAAACACATGAATAAGACACAAGACACCCAAGACACATCATAGAATCAAATACAACCAACAATAAACTAGAAAGAACAACCACACACATGAATTGGGCCAACAACCAATACAAATGAATTGAGCCTTAACATCAAACACAAAAGAAACACATGGCCACAACCAAAATAGACCCATGGAAGACACAAAACACAAGACACCAAAGGGCAAACACTAAAGACTATAGAGATGGAAAAACATCACCACAAGCATTAAAAACATTGTATTGACACAAACTACACATGACACTAGTAGGGATAGATGACACAGACACCGTAAAACAAACAAAATTTACACTTTAAGCAATGATGAGGAAAGCATTTGCAAAGTAAGCTAGACACCAAGAATCAAAACATATAAAAATCAACACGTCACCCCCAAGCAAGACACCAAGAACCAAACATGCAAAAAACCAAAGTATACATTCCAATTTTCTACATCCACAAAAAACTAACGAAAACCAAAAAGCTCCTACAACACAAGATCTTTGTGTGTGTCTATGGGCAAGTTTATCCTTAGGTGATACTATTAAGAACATCACACCCCAAATTTCTAAGACCCATCCAACTTTCAAACAACATAAGATTCACATAAAGCAAGTTCCTCATTCCAAATCATTTATCAAAAGGTTACCCAAGTTAAGAATTGGGTTAAAGAATGGGTTAGAAATGGTTTAGGAATCAAAATATTAATGCATATTATAGGGTTTTGGGTGTTCATTATTTTTCATGAATGTGTGCATAGGTGGGGAAAACATAGCCCACTTGATATAATCAAATTGACTAATGTATATGTAAATGAAATTTTGTTTTTTATTATGGGTCCAACTTTCTTATGATTTTGGCAAGATGGTTCCTAGTGGTCCACCCAAGGATATTTTCGCCCCTATTGTTGTTCCCATGGTTTGAAACAAATCTTTAAAATCGACTTATGATTCAAAATCTTCAAGTACTTCAACCTTATTAACCATCAACAACTTGGAAGCCTCCATGATTAAAGGCAATAACAACTTTTCATCATATTCAACAACCATCACAACAACAATTCCATGACCCAAATACCCAAACACCAAATGCAAACTTTTAAACCATGGATCAAACATCATAACTAATATTATGACTTTTCTATGATCAAATGTGCATGCAAAAAATAAATGAAAGGCAAAAGAACCTCCAAAATCTTTTACTTCATTTCAACCATCAATTCTTTCAATTCATAATTAAACAAGTCCTCTTTAGCATTGCTATTAAAAGTAAGCTAGGCTAACTTTTCTTTGATGCCTTAATAAGTTGAAATGATGAAATGCAAAACATCCACAAACAACCAATGACCACAATTTTGGTTCATTACACAATTAAAAACAATTGGGGACAAAACTTTCACCATAGCTCTGCAAATAACCCAAGTTCTTGGAAAAGTTACGTAATTCTACAATGCCACAAATTGGCGACTACAACATAATGCAATGGCATTTTGAAAAATGAAAGCATCTTGGAATAATAATACCTGACTTGCAAATTTGTGATCAACAACATAAAATAAAATTATTCTTAAAATAACACCCTTACACCACATTTTTAAAATTGTATGTTGGAACTAGGAAACCAAAAAAAGGTTAGGCTTTACCTCATCTTCATAGGCATATTTGATTTTTTGGGCTTCAATCCAAAGTCAATTCAAGTCTTGTCCCATGAGCTTGCCTATTTTTGCTTGAATTTTTGGGCCACATTATGCATTTTTGGATGGCACTTTGAATAGGCTTTATGGATGTGAAGCTCAAACTAAGAGTCATTTTGTCATTTATTGTAACATACTAACACACCTTTGAAAGTGCACCAAAACACAAGCCTTCAAACAACTCAAGCAACCCCAAACTACTACATGGTACAATGGAATTCAAGGCACTTGCACAAGTTTGCACGTTAGCCCTTATATAGTCATGTAATTTTAACTTGGTTAGTCATGTAATAGTAATTTGGACCAAAAACAAGACATAGTCATGTACAAAGGTAGCATAGTCATACAAAACACCAAGTATGCTTCATGAGTAGAATAAAATGGTTTTCATAACTACATGACTAAGTTTGGGACATTGTCCCACATTGCTATAGTCATGAAAGCTATGTTTTGGTGTAGTGATGTTTAATTGTGATCCAAGTGTAGGAAATTGAAAAGAAATTATAACAATGGAACAAGCCAAAGAATTGCTAAGATAATATTGCCATTATGGCTAGCATGGGTTGGTTTCATACATTCCCTAAGAAATAAGCTAGAAAAAGATTGGGAATTACTTTGTGAATCAATTCCATGAATGATCATAAATCATACAAGAATTAACTCTTATCAAACTTCATGTTGGAATTGATGTGTGGCCATTAGAGAAGGACATTGTTACAATCTATATTGAGGAATTAACAAAACATAAGAGATGGTTGCCAATTGTTGTGCATTTATTGACATTTGTTAAGATTATCAATATTGTAATTATACCAAACCATTATGTTCCTCAAGATGGATACTAGCTTCCTAGACTAAACATTAATAAACTCATATTAAAATGGATGCCTTGTTATTTGATATGTTATTAGGATAGAAATAAACAACAATATAGATATAATACTTGTAAAAGAAATTATTATCTAACTATTAAATATTTGGAAAATGAACTATTACAATTGACTTTAAAAATAGAGGAAAAGAATGGAGGAAGCAAAGGTGGAAGTAAATGAAATTGATTTTAGGTTTTGTTTACTTCATGTATGTTGTATCTTCTATGTGGATTTATTAATCAATTAAAAGTGTATAGATTAGAAAAGTGTTGTGGGAAGACCAATAAACATCTATGTTAAGGGGATCGTTAAACATGTCATTACTCATTCAAATCTTTTTACATATTATGAACAAGATGTAGCCAAATTCATTTTGTTTATTGATTATTATGATAATGTATATCAAGGAGGGTATGAGAATTGGTAGAATATGTCTATGGTAAAAGAAACCATAATTGTTAAAAAAAGTTTAAAAAAAGATTAAAATAAAACAATCAATATGGATGGACACTTGTTGAATATTTGCATACACTGAAAAGTTTAATAGAGAAAAAATGGAATATTTTGAACATGCAAAATTTAACAAATTTTTTATAAACATACAAGAGCTAATTTTGAGGAAATTGCATAAAGGCACCCAAGTGTGATGTATACAACATAAAATTCTAATGATCAATACAATTAAACTTACCAAATATAAATGATGGCTACCAATGATAGTGTGTATACTTACTTTGTTCTTGATTGAATAAGTGTTTGTTACACACCACAAAATAATTCTATTAATAGAAGAGAGTTTTGTGAACCAAATATTAACACTTTAATTTAAAAATGGATTCCTTATGATTTGTTGTCGTCATTTAGAATCACTAGTGAAATTAATGTAATGAGAACAAAAGTTAACAAAGATGCCAACACTTAGGTTTGTCCATTGTTAGGAATATTATGGTTGTTATCATTAACATTATTGAATCCGTATGAATAAAGTAGGAGGTTGTCATTTGAACATGAAGGTTAATCAAGATAATAGTAAAAAATTACCAAAAGATTATGTCAAATAAAAATAAGGTTTGTGAAGAGGTGAATGTCCCAAAAGATTTGAGGAATCAAATGAAAAATGATATTACAAACATAGAATTCTTTATCAAAATTTCAAAGTATTAGCATCAATGGAAAGGATTAAGATTAATGAACAAATAATTCAAATGCAACCAATTGGAACCATTATTGGAATAAACATTAACAATATTGGCAACACAAGTATTATTTGAAGAAACTAAGCAATGGGGTTGTTCAAGTGAGGGAAAAGAAGGATTGCTAAATTCTACGACACCTGATGATCACGATGAAGCAACACCATCTTCAACTAGTTAGGAATCAATAAAATCATAAGAAGACAATCTAAAATGGTAACCCTCTTGGAATGTATAATTTGACCAAAAGAAAACGGTAGGCAAACTATAGTAGTTAACTCCAATTGATTTAACACAAACACAAATATTTGGCACAAAAGTGGTGATTCATACTTGACATGTAAATATCAATGCATTCAATCAAGCTCATTCCACTCAAATTCATGTTAATGAAGCAACAAAGGAGTCTAATCTTTGAACAAATATCAACATGTGGCCATAATTTACAACAATAGTTCAATAACCATTAAATATTGTTCAACTTATAATTGTAATAATACCTTTAATGATGCCAACACCAATTGGAAATGTTTTGAAGATTCAACTGCCATTGTATTATGATGGTGATGATCTTGCTTCAAATCTTCACTAATTGATGAAAGTTTGCCTAAATAATGGGAAAAGTATTCATGTTCCCAAATTTTAGTATTTTATGAATTTATTAAAAAAGTAGTAGATTGTTTTGATATGTATGAAATGGCAAATATGGCTACAACATGGGTAGAGGTTTTATGGACATTTATAGTGAAATTCAGTGTCACACATAATGAAGGGCAAACAATTACTATTCTTAAGGATATAAAAGAAAAAAATATGAATCATGGAAGATTATAATAACAAATTTTTACAATTATGTGTTATGATGTCAAATTGACTAGACAATATTTTACTTACATGAAACATTTTATGAAAGGCACACACCAAATGAAGGTTGGAAATTTTGAGAATTCCTAAAAGAACTATAATTGACATTGGCAATTTAACAAAAATAATTGAAAAAAAATCCTAGGAATAGGCTTTGGCCAAGAACATGGATGAATCAAATAATGAAGGTTTTGAGGTAGACTTCGAAGAAAATGAATTCACAAACACAAAAATGAAATTAGGATATAAGGAACATTCTAAAACCTATTGAAAAGGTGTTTATTGTTGAAATTGTTATAATGAAAGTCATTATTCAACATAATACAAATTGTTGTAATTTTTTTGAAATCTATGCAAAAGTGATGAACATAATATGGAATAGTGCCCATAAAGGATGTCCAAAGGATGATGTCAGTACAAGGAAGTTGTAACGAACGTGGCATAAGTAGAACAATGGTGTTTCTAAAAAAGAAACAAGATGCTTACTTAAGGCCACATGACCAAATAAGGTTTGACACTTGGCAATTTGATAGAAGAGTAGGAGGACAAGGATGGCATAATAATTGGAATTATCAACTAGACCAAGAAGGTTCATATAATCAAAATACTTGTGATGGTTGTAATCATGAAAATTACCAACATGATAATTAGAATTGGAATATGTATGAAGAGAATGTAGTCCTACTAACATGTAGCCTTAGCAATCATAACCACTATTTAATTTTTTGAATTTTGGATTGTAAGAAAATAAATAATTATAATAAATTAATTAATTATAATATTTTATTTTGAATACATTATGTATATGTCATAAAAATTTGGAATCAATCTAATGAGTAAAGAATACATAATTTACATTTTCAAAAACTTGTAACCATTGCTTAAAAGTAATTTTGACATTAAAACACAATTTTAAAAGAACATTTATGGCATATTTTGGAATTTTTTCAATATACACCTTAACATAATAGTATCAAGAAATTTTTTTAAATTTTAAATTTTTCTTAAGATGTTTTTAAAATATTTTTTAAATATTCTTCAGAAAAGCAGTGATCTAAGGGGGCACATGTGGTTCTTTATAATGTGGTTGGACCCAAATAACTATAATTGAAATCAAGGATTTCAAGAAGGGATCAACCTAAAAAAGGTAAATTCACAAATAAATGTGCCACAACATGTGACTAATGTTTGGTTTCATGTTTTAATATCAAAAATTATATTAATAAATTGTAAATTTCTTAATGTGTTTAGATGATTTAGTTTTCAAAATTTTATGAAAACATGTGGAATAATTTGGAATGAATCTAATGAGGATAAAATAAATTCATTATGCATTATAACCAATGTTTTTATTATGTAGTCATAAACTCCTAAGTGGACTTAATTGTTTTGAAAATGACATAAATTTGGGGAATTTTAAAACATATATTTACGTTTAATAATATAATTCAACATATATTTAGGTCAAAAGGATTTTTTAATATTTTTTTTAATTCATAAAATGAAATATTCTTAGTGCATCCATGAATTTTCCATAATAAGTAATCACCTAAATCATTATTCAAGGTGCACACGATTCATTATTTTGTGAATGCATCCAATTTTTTTGCTACAAAAAAAGGGACATGTTTACAAAGATTCTGTGGTATGGAAACAAATCTTGGAAAGCGAAACTAAGAATTTGAAACCTAAAATGGGAATAAATGTGGCTATGGTTGAATGAAACCAACCCATTATTGAAACTTGTGTGGCTACAAGGAATTAGAAGGCAAAAATGCTTGAGTTAGAGAAAGATGTTAACCTTACAAGGGGACAATGGATGAAGTGGGAAAAAGAAAAATTAATTCATCAAGAAATAATTGATGAATTAAAGAATATACAAACCAATGCTAACTTATTGACAAAATTAATCAATAAGCAAGGAAACAAATAGTCAAAGGCAAGAAGAAATTTTAATAAAATAAGCTTACAAAAGTTAATCCAACTAAATGTGGATAGCTGACCAAAAGGGCTAACTAGACAATAAACTACCAAAATAATTTAACACATCAATAAAACATTAAAAAAACTTGTATGATGAACACAAAAGAAGTGGGGAGAAAATTTTGGATGAAAAATTAGAAGTCAAAATAAGATAGTTTTTAGATATTTCAACGACACTATCTTGTGAATGTGTGAGCATGAACATGAACATGTGAGAATGAGCACATGAGCATGATAAAAAAAAATTAATATTTTGATGACGTGGACAACATATTTTTGGAATACTCCTTGCCATTAAGCTAAAATGTAAAATGACATGGCAAAATATTTGCCACGTGGACATGGATGAAATCAAAATGGATGAGATTCATCATAAAGAATTCATGTTCGACAAAACTTTCCAAATGAACTTGTTTTTAGTAAATGGTTATCCCTAAAACCACGACTTGTTCATTTTCTAAAGTTTATTGAATAATATATTAGTGTTCCTTAATGGGTTGAATGTCATGTAAAAAATAATACTTGGAAAGGACATTCAAAACATTTAGGTGATATTTTGTCATTGGATTACAAAACATGCATATTTTCATTCTTCACCAAGACATAAGTGGCACAACACATGACAAAGATAAACATGATCTTCCTTTGGTAGATCTAAGCTAATCTGCAAAAACAAAAACCAATACCTAGTGGCCAATCCATTTGCAAAAATGAGAACAATTTTAAATTCATTATATGTGTTTCACAAAATGTTAAGGAATCAACTCGCATTACATACAAGTATTTCATATGTATTAATTGCTTCCAAATGTAATATTTGAAAATCCCTTTATTGGATGTTGTACAACTTGCCAAAAGCACTTTAATTATTCTAGAATTCTCACTCTTGCACGACTCATTAAGCATTAAACTTCATTCCAACTCCATGTTGGGAAATGAATGAAAGGTTATGTTTGGCCACAATACATCACATTTTGTAGGATGAAATAGAGATGTTTGCAAGCACCCACTTCCCCTAACCCAAGGAACTTGCCATCATTTATATGAATTCAACACAAATGCAATTAGGGAAATTTCCAATCATCACCTCGTAGTGCTTTGTGCTAAAAGGTGGACCAGAATTGATGATGTAAATATGTCCAACCTTAGTGGAGGAACTTTAATAAGTGGCAAAACAGCAACCTCCAAAGTTTGTCTAGCCTCCCACCTATTTGTTTACAACGTTGAAAACTTAAGCATTGTTGCTTGTTGAATAGGCTTGTTATTGTGAATTTTTGGCCAAGCTTCAAACTCTACAGGTCAGTTATGAATAGTTGTACTTTCATTCACAATTAGGGGCCAAAGAGCACATTTTCATGTTTCACACATAACAAATCATGCTTCCTCTAAAGCTGTCACCTCAAAATGAGTCAAGTTGGTCCCAACTTGCATTGACCACATTGATGGGACAAGTGGCCTATCAACATAATACTTCCTTCCAATTCCTCCAACACAACGAGTCAAATCATTTGCACAAAACCAAAACTTGTGACGAATTGATGCAGACCCTTTCAAATCAAACCACAAACCATTGTAACAAGGATTAAGTATGCCATGAATTGTTTTTTTGGCAATGATTCTTGCATCACAATGTTTCATTGAGTCTCTTTGAATTGCAAAGCAATGAGTATTTGATGATGGTGGGCACCTCTCTATTCTCCAAACACCATCCTTGCACACATGCTCTTGAACTTTCAATCCTTGAAAAGTCAAAACAAATGGCTCATCCTTGATAATCCTAAAGGACTTGCCAACATCAACATTTGAGCTAGTGAAGCCACTTGAGGTTGTGTTAGTTTTTGGTCAAGAGAAATTCACACGATCATGTCTATGTGAATTGCCCTCAAACCTTAAACCTATGTTAGCCCTTCGTTTTATGGATCCAAAAACTTCTTGACCTTCCAAATGAAGTATCTTATTAGTGAAGGAAAACTTGCTGGTGTATTTAATGATGGCATTGGCCACTTGTGATAGGTCACCAAATTAGCTTGTTCCTCACAATCTCAATTCCTCCTTACTAGGACCTTTTTCGCATCTTCCACCATTCAAATATACCCTATAAGATGTAGTTTGTCTAAACACCCTAACATAATCATCAAAAGTGGCAAAGAAAAGGCATCAAGCATTTTTCTCAAACTATGACAGCCCAATATTATGGACAGTTTCAAAAAGGTTATAAGTTAGCATGTTGGAGAGCTCCTCTAGGCTGAACTTCTACAACCATTTTCAAAGGAAGATAAATCATATATTGGAATCATGAAAATGATTAAACAACTTCACACAAAATTCACAAAGAAAGTAAAGGTGTCTAGCATGTAGAATGAAACCCCCCCATTATTTGACACAGAAGTGCCAAAAACCCAACCAATTATTGAGCTCAAGAATTGCACTTTCGGCTACAACCCTTGAAAAATATCGCCAAGACTAAATTGCTACATATTGAACATCCTCTTCTTCCAAAGATGTTGCATTCTTGTATTCAAAACACAAGGCCTTGTGTCATTCTTATAACTTTGTTGTAATCAACTATTTTGTGTGTCTATCAAATGACTAAGTCCAATCGAACAAGTAAGTTTGTCCCTTGTCAACCATCTTTACAAAGGCATTTCAAGAACCGTACACAATATGGATAACATTTCAATTGGCTTATGTATTATCCACCATGAACCCTTTGAAATTGGGGGTTGTAAAACCAAACCTAAACATCACTTGGTTCAATTTTATCCACATGACACACTAAGCTTCTATGGATTTTGAGTGCAATGGTGAGCACTTTGTAGTACATCGAATCATAAACATGACAATCATTGTTGTTTGATGTTTGATCATGACAAGGATGTGATGAGGTTCCGAATGTTGGGAGAACAAAAGGGCTAGAACTTGTCCATCACCTTGTCAAGTTTCTCACCTTGAAGAATTTCCACATGTCCTTCGCCATTCTCATTGAACAAATTATGTGCCAAGAATGTAGTACTAACATTCAAGGTGATTACAAAGATTTTTCCATCAAGGCTATGAGAAACCTAACCTTCTACCAAAACTTTGATTTTTTCCAAAGCCTCCCTACACATATCTTCTGCAACAAGGTGTTCATGTGTGCCAAAATGAATTATAGCTCTTGAAAGCGATTGAAGTTTATGGATAACATAGTATATTCGATAGGGGCAAGTATTCACATAGAAAGGACTTGCAACACAAAACCTACAAACAATTGTACATACAAGAGGTCCTTGCGCAAACTAATCAGCCAAGGGAATTTGGGCAAAATCACCGATCCAACTTATTTTGTTTCAAATAACAAAACGCAAGAATCATTATTACAACATAAGTGCCCCAAGCACCTAATGCTTCTAAATCCCAAACCAAAATTATTTTTGATGTTGGAGGTTTTCACCTTGCACCAAGCATGACCATTGTACTTGCAGTCCATGCTTCACATTTGTCTAGAATGGCTAGTTGGAAAATGGATGGGCAACAGTTCAAAAATGATGTTGTCATTAAATGTGATGGGCAAAGAAGAAACATATTTGACTTTGATCTTGTTGTAGTCTAGTGACCTCAACTTGTTTGAAAAATGTGGTGCAACAGACATTGCTTTCAAACAATCTATTATGATTTTGAAATTTCGACCTTAAATCTGATTCATATTTGAAGGCACGTCCTCAATAGGCTACACATCTAAAATCGAGGCCAAAAATGAGCCAGAAACATTTGCGTTAGAACTCATAAGCAAGTAGACATCTTCATCAGAAAAGTTGTTGAAATCAATAAAGGTTGATGAAGGGAAATGCAAAGATGAAATTAAAGTATTTTCATTTTTTGGCGTTTCCAATTTCAAACAAAAGCCTCGAGAGCCACATTTGCCATAGATGCAACTATCCTTAGGATGAGGATTGTGACTTGAAAACACTATATCAAGTTGTTGCCAATAATCATATACCTCCCTACCTTGACATCCCAATGGACCCCATTAGGATTTGAAACAAACTCCTAGTATATTGAATTTTCGACAACATTATTGTGATCATAAGCATCATCTCTGGAGACATGAATAGAACCACGTTGGAAACCGAACATATATGACAAACATTTTTTGGTGACTCTTGCATTCCCAAAATCATCAACTAAAATCGTAAGATCAACCTTGCCTTTAGTGTAAAATGTTGTCATTTTTAATCACATACTACAAATTATTATTTTTTAAAAGTAAAAGAGTAAAAAACTAAAAAAATGGTAGTGGAATTTCTTCAACTACACAATGACAACTGAGTTCACAAGCATTAACATTGAACATTTCAAAGAATGTTGTGAAAAAAAACAAGCAAAGGGAAGAAGGTGAGAAAATAAATTCCAGTGACGAATAATTGGATATGTTATATGTGGGATTTGTTGGAATCCTTCGTAAGGTCATCCGTAGACCATTCCAAAAGCACTTGCTTCATTTTGAAGCCTATCTACTACATTTTTTTCTTAATAACTACTTCCGTCTCTTTGTAACTTTTTTAACGGTTATTTCTTACCTATTTAAAAAACTACCTCCATTTTAATGTTATTTCATTTTGTTTCCCTATCCATCAAGATTTGTCTATTCATCTACACGATATAAAGAAAGTGCTAATGCATAGCATCGTGGGGCTCATAAAAGCATATGGATATTCTATCACAACGTAGAGTTTTTCAATGTAATGACCATTGTAGTGTGAATAGTGTCAACAACACAAATATTTAAAAAATAATAATTATCAAAGAACAACGGATAAGACTAATGAATAAGTTGGAACGAAGGAACTCATAAATGCACATTTAACTGATTTTATTAAATGAAAAATGTATGACAATGTGCAAGAATTAATAAAATGTCATTGGGAATATTGTGAATTAAAATCTTCTAAATTATTATGTTATGTAAATGGTAAATTCATTGTCATTGTGTGATCACCAAAGGTAGAGCCTAACATGTGCACAACAATTCCTTGAAAACAAGGACATACAATGCATAACAACCAAGGTAATAAATGCCTTATGAAAAAAAAAATTGTCTTATGAAAAAATTCTCGCACATTCAAAATTTTGATTGGGTAACATCTTCCAACCTTGGGATCTTAAAACCTAATGGTATTTGCCTTAGGGAACATTTTGAAAACATGATTAAAAATATTAATCCACCATCCAAATACATTGCTGATTCTCAATTAAATTGTTACGTAATTGTGTGGCAACCATACAAGCCAAGACCGAACTTCCAAGAAAAAAGTTCATACATATAAATGTGAAATAATCTAGGTTTAGTGAATTGTGGGATAGTTGAAAAGGATAAATAGTGATTATCATTATGATTACATTCTAGGAATGTTATAAAAATCCTTAGCCCACTCCATTCCATCAATTAAAATCAAGAATGCTTGGTGGTAGCAAGAACCTCCAAGAATTGGACAAACAACTAATGTAATTTTTAGACCCATTGTTTTGTAATGATTCTATGAATTGACAAGGGGTACATTTAGGAGGATGTGGTTTGGAAAAATTATGGATACAATGTCAATTGGTCTTCATCTAAAGAAAATTTATTTTTGTAAAATTATCGCTAAACATTTAAAGAAAAAAAGGGGGACAAATTTTAGGATGATGTAGAATGATGTGGGTAATACAAATGCATAAGTCCAAGAAGGATCTAATTCTATTTTTTCAAACCATATGTGAAAATATGAAAATTTTACAAAATGGATCCATCATACAATTACACTCCAATAAAGGCATTAGTTGCAGCAATATTTATAGCGAGATTCAAACTAAAATAATAGCATATGGACAAAAGATGCTACCAAAGACAACTTTATTAAAATGACATATACAATAAAAAAACAAGAATGATCACATCCCCATTATATTTATTGCAAGCTTGATGAAATTTAACGGAAAACTAAAATATCCGTCAAGACGAAAGGTCAGAATTGGGAATCTTGACATATAGATAGGTACTAATAATTTAAAATTAACGGTAGGTTAATGGTTATCAAAGTATAAAATAAAAGACACTACATTGAATTATATGGCTATGGTATCTCCTTTGAGTCTACAAATGTTGGAAGAAGAAGACAAAGCGGTAAAACCCATTCCTTAGAGAAGATGAGAAAGATCTTTTATGTGGACAAGATCAAAGCAATGCAAAAGGAGGAAAGAGATGGCAAGAACTAGGAAAAGGAACCTCAATCTCCCCATTATGAAGAAATAGATGAAGAGGTAAGTTCAATTCTTACGTTCTTGAAGTTTTTTCCAAAGCATTGAAACTTTTAGGGCATTATTTTAGGGCAAAATCACAAGAGGGGAGATTTGTCCATTTGTAGGACGAGGTTTCTCCATCAGCGACAACCACAAGCTAGGAGGTAAGACATTTTCCTATAATTTTTTTAGCTTCTTTTTTTAATTAAATTTTTGAGCACAAATTTTTCTTTTGAAATATGGAAAACTCCACTCCAGATTTCTTTTCTTTTATGGGTTTTTTTTCTCTTCTCACAATGTGGCCAGATGAGAAGGTCTGACGCAAGGTCTTACGCAACCGAACTCTTTTCTGTTTTCTTTTATGTATTTACAAGTTTTTCAAACCCATAGTTGTCGAAGTTTTACAACAGGTGGCGTTACACATTGGGTGCTCTTATGAGCACTCAAAAGTTCAAAAGTGTTTGAAATAGGTAGAGCCTTTCTACAAAGCCTTTATATCCCATTGCAACATCTTGAGTAGGTCTAAAGTAGATTTTTTTTTTGTTTTCTCGAATTGTTCTTATGGAATGTAGGCTTGGAGCATGTTTATACCAAGAAAGATGGCATGTCAAATACTCTCTTGAGCACCTGAGAGCATTGTTGAGCTTGTTGGTGCTTAAGAATGCATTCTTGAGTAAGGGTTTTGCGTTTCTTTAGTTTCTTGATAGTTTATTCAAACCTAAAGTTCTGAGGATGTATGCAAAATGCTTCTACACTCATTGAAAGTTATTGAAGGCACTTGAGAGCTCAATAGACCTAATAGTAGAAAGATTATTCTTGAAACGGTTTTAGCTCCAAAAGTGGCGCCTAGAGAAGGTCTATAGAAACTCAATGGAAGTTTGATTATTCCATTAAGCACAATAGAGCTTTGGGAAGGTATATAACAAGTTCTAACACTTGTTGAGACATCTTGAAAGCATTCAAGAACTCATATCTAGAATAACATATTAAATGATTTTTTGATATTTTATCCTAGAGTGCCACTTGTAGCAATTTTGCAACATGATTAATGGCACATCGATTGCTCTCTTGAATACCCAAAGGATTTTTTAGCTCAAAGGTGCTCTCCCAAGTACCCAAAAGGATTTCTAAGCTCGAGGGTGCTTAAGAAGGCATTCTTGAGTGATGATTTCACCTTTCTTTAGTTTCATGATAGTTTATTCACACCTAGACTCTTGGGGAGGTATGTGGAAAGTTTGTTCACTTATCAAGAGCTATTAAGGGCCCTAGAAAGATCAATAGACCTGGAAGTAGGAAGAACTTTCTTGGAACAATTATACTTCCAATTGTGGCGCTTCGAAAAGGTCTGCAAAAAGCTTAATGGAACTTTGAACGTTCCATTGAACACTACAAAGCTTGGGAGAGGTATACATCAAGCTCTAACACTTGTAGAGTTCTGTTGAGAACATTTAAAAGCTCAAAAGAACTTGACATATCCAAAGTAGCATCTTAGAGGTTTTTTCGATATCTTATCCTAGAACGCCACTTGCACCAAGATTGATGGTACATTTTTTTGGTCTCATAAGCACATGAAAGCATTCTTGAGCTCAACGGTGCTCAAGAGAGCATACTTTAGTAAAGGTTTCATTTTTCTTATGTTTTTGATATGTTCTTCACACCTGGAGGTTGTTGGAGGTCTACAAATATAATATGAACTCGCCAAGTGCTCTCCAAGGCATTCAAGAGCTACATAAACCTAGATAGGGTAGGTATGTAAAATGCTTATTCACTTGTCAAGTGCTCTCAAGAGCAATGGAGAGCTGAAGAGAGCTCAACATGGCCAAAATATAATTTGAAAAGTTTTTTTAATTTCTTCTTGTAAATTGTCGCTTGGAGGAGATTGACAACTAGATTTATAACCCATTAAATGTTATCTTGAGCATGAGAGCATTCTTGAACTAGCTAATGCTTAAGAAACATTCTTCAAAAAGGGTTGTGTTTTTCTTATGTTTCTTTATAGGGTTTCCACCCAGAGTTTGGGTGAGGTATGTTGAATGGTTATTCATTTGTTGAGTGCTTTCAAGAGTAACCAATAACTAAAAAATGTCATTGAATGAGACCTGAAGCAAGAATGATGACACATCAAATGTTCTTTTTAGGCACCTGAAAGCATTCTTGAGTTCACAAGTGCTCCAAAGAGCAATCTTCAAGATGGGATTCATTTTTCTAATGTTTTTTAATAGGTTTTTCACACCAAGAGATTGGCGAAGGTCCATAGATTGACGGTCTTGTGCTTTTTCTAACTCCCAAGAGTATTTTTGAGCTCAATGGTGTTCTGGAGGGCTCCCATCAATTACTTTGATGTTGTATGACATATATTATTTTCTATTTGTTGTGCAAGGTGTGGAAGCCATTGCAAAATATAACTTCTAAACAAAGGTCAAATTCAATATTTTTATCGTAGCATAAGCTTCAAAAGGCTATATCATTTTCTAGATATTATTGATAATGAAAAAACTCATTACTAACTGATGGAACAAAGTAAGCTAGCTAAAAAAATGGTTTTGGATCAAGAATATTTTCTTTGTGAATCCTATCTAATTTAGATCTTGTGGAAATGAGTTGTTCTCACAAACAAGTTGCCATAATAAGGACATTGAACTGGGCTACAATTCCACTCAAGCTTAGAACATATCGTGAATTTTTTCTTTTGAACTTCAAGTATGTAACTTTAAGTTTGAAATAAATGAAAGGTGGGATTTATGTTTTCTAGGAGTTTCTTGGAAGAAGGGATTTTGATTCCATTTCAAGGGTCCTGCAATTTCAAGATGTAAATCTCTATCATTAGGCGATTTATTTTCTAATTAGCAATATTGAATTCTATGTATATAAAATATCTTGCATTACATGGTTAGGTTGCTTAGTAATTAAATTCCCAAATGGACCCAAGCTAGGCTTTAGGAGGAATATCTTTAGCAGTTGAGTTACAAGTAGCCTTTTAAAAACCTTTTAATGAATCCCATTATTTGTACACAAAGGAGGAAATTTCTAGTTTTACTTTAATAGTTCAACCTCAAATGTGTGTATGCTAATATTACTTTTTGGTCCTTTTGGATTAATGGATAAATATAAAATGTATTCCATCCTTAGCCTCTATTTGATATATCACTTTTGTTAATGTACACTTTACAACATTCTCAAGTTGATCTACTTCAAGTTTCACAAATGGAGCCATATTCAAGTTCGAAAGGGTTATCTTCAACAAACCACAAGTAGGTAAGTCTTCCCCTATGAATGCCCATTGTGACCAATAGTTGACGCCGACTACAAGCTAAAATTGATAAAGATAATTAGCCCAATTGGGTTTAGGGTTAAGTGTTTTAAATTAATGCATAAATACTCAAGGTCTAACAAAGTCCAAACTAAACCTAAACCCATACCATGTTCATCAATTTGTTTTTGTTTAGACATTCTAATACCATTGCCTTATGGTTCTTGTTGATCACAAGGCTCTACCAAGCAATACTTGAATATCTTTTAAAAGATTATACAAATTTCACAACACCCAAAAGTCATTTTGTTGTTATCCAATTGACCATTAACATATATAGTTGGCACCGATAACATGGCCAACTGTGATTGATGTTAAATGCATTTCTAAATTCTAGAACTTGCCCAAGATTTCACAATGCCCTTATGGTTGGTAGTGACTATAAGAGCCATTGAGTTGGAATGAAGTTTTTGAGATTTTGAAAATGGCATTAAGAAATATTTCTAAACCAACAGAGGATACAAAGAATATTTTATTATTTTATTTTACTCTTTGTCGTATATCTTATAGTCATTAAGACCATTCACACCCTATGGTAGACATCGACTATAAGGAATATGTTTTGCATTAATGAATGTGGAAGGATATATATAAGCCATTGTGTTATATATGTAGGCCAAGTTTTAGTTATGTGGCCTTTAAATAACTTTGACCTTTATGGTCGGTGACAACTATAAAGATTAGTTGGTTCCATATTGAAATATCAAAATATTGTATATTTGCATTCTAAGTTTATTTCACTAGTAGAAATCAGCCAAAATGTAACCACTCCATTTACGACTACATGCGACTTGTAGTCATTTGCGATTAGATTTGAGAAGATTTGCAACTATAAGACCAAATTTCAACTATTTTGGTCATTCTCACAACTATGATGCAACTATTAGAAATTTCATCATATTGGTTGGATCGATTTTACATTTATTTTCATCCATTAATAGGTTGATATGTCTCATTAGTTGCAATAGTCACCAAATTAGTTGCATCCTAAAGGTATTCTACAATGACATAGGGGTGTATTTTAATGTATGTACTAAAATTATATATATATATAATATGCATACGTATGTATATTGTTCATATAATGAATCTCAAAATTAATATTTGAACTTTGAATTTTTTATTCAAATCTGAAAATTGTTATTTCAATTGTTTAAAACATTATTTGAATTTCAAATTTTTGATTTGAATATGATATTTTCAATTTAAATTCAAAAAGGCTTTTTGATCTAAAAATTGATATTTGAATTCTAAATTAATATTTTCGAATCCAAAAATTAGTATTTCAATTCAGAAAATTATTAATTGATTATAAAAATGGACATTTTAATTTC
>Ga0209208_10002762_pt1 | contig 25210 bp, 29 predicted proteins | sample S1TSphfallax_3_FD_187694 | JGI IMG/M metagenome (GOLD analysis project Ga0209208, IMG submission 187694) | Host-associated microbial communities from peat moss isolated from Minnesota, USA - S1T2_Fd - Sphagnum fallax MG (SPAdes) (version 2) | ecosystem: Host-associated > Plants > Peat moss >...
AGGTTCGTGTAATCTAAAAGCTTGATCTCTTCCTAGTCTAATCCCGGGGCTCCCAACTCGACCCTCTACCCCTTTCTAGAGTTGGAAGCCAGGAGCGTGCTACCAAGTCTTGATTCCGCAACTTGACTTTGTGAGACCTTCAACTTGGTCTTGCCCCGTGACTTGGGAGCGCGTCATTTTTCGCACATTCATCATTCGTGGCTGCATTGCCGTCCGCAAGTGTCAGACATCCGCAGACATCAGCGAAAAAGTTGTTGACATGCAGAGCCAGACCAACTCCTTTTTTGCGCAAAGGCTGCTCGCCAACTGGAAGCCATTACCTTCCTTAGCCATCAAATGCGTGAAATATGGATTCATCATGTGTGACGAAAATTAGCGGTTTCTCCCCATTTTGCAAGTTAGGCCAGATGACGTCCGAGCAATCATCAATGAACGTTGGCATCCGCTTTTCGTGCTCAGCCATTTTTGCGAGGAATTGTCCACGATAAACAATAACATCGTTTCGTTCATGCCCGTCCATGTACACTCCTTTGGTGGCTTCTCGGTAATTGTGTCCGAAAATTTTCATCCACCAAATAACAGTGCATTCGGACAATTTCACAGAAAGCCCATCATCAAGGTTTGGCAAGACCTCTTCGTTGATGTACTTTGTCAGAGTGTGGATGCGCGCCTCAAATTTGTTTTCTCGAAGGTAGGTGTCAATCTTCTTTCATACATCCTCATCTCGAAGGAAACATCCTAATTTTTTATGTTTTCTACATTCTGACACGGGAATGGCACTCGAACGCAGAAAGGCATTAGCCGAATTTCGAATTACCTTCGTGCAATACGCACCTTTGCCATTTATGGTTGTTGTTATCATTGCACTAGCCGATTGCCACTTCTCTCCATTCTTAACAAGGCGAAGGTAAGCTAGGACAACAGATCGTTGCAACGAATACACGACACTTTCACCCTTTTGAGCAGCTTTCTGTCTTTGCTGCTCAAGAAGAGTGATTACGTCCGTAAGGTGCTACGAATCCTTCCATGCGGCATTCAAGGTCGCCTCCATTTTGTCTTCACTACTATCGTCATCAATGTCTTGCTGCTCGTCGTCTTTATTGCTGCTGTCACCGTTGGTGACAGGCGCAAAGAACGAGGTCAGCTTCTTGGTCCCAACAGCTGCCTTCCTCTACTTATGGTGACGCCAACGCTTTGAACATTCCGAATTCCCCACATAACGGGCAGGCCGCTTGCTCTTCGGCTAGACTCACAATTCCTCCAACCATCCCTGCGCCTACTCTGCTTCATCCTCGCCAGGCTCTTCCACGTCTTCAAACTCAAACTCTTCCTCCTGCCAAACAGCGTCCTCACCAAGCGCGTCAACGTTAACATCAACAATCGTCTCGCCATCAAACATAGTCACCTCCTCCTCCTCCTTGTGTCCAGACTCATCCTTGTCGCGACGTGCCTGCCTGGCCTCAGCTAGTCTCTTGAGCTGCTACTTTCATTTGTTAAATCCCCCCATGGTGGCCACTACTGTCTGTGAATTGGATGTGGGTGAAGACGAAGTAGTATGGGCTTGTGCATGCCTATGCACGGGCCCTCCAGAAGGAGCAGAGGCCGTGCCACTCCATAACCCTAACCCTACATCCCCTAACCCAAATTCAAAAAACTCCTCGGATTTATGCTGAAATTTTTGCCCCAAATTTGGTCGCCAAACTTTTTTACAAGTCGCCTTTAAGTGTCATGCACTATAATAATTTTGAATTTTGTGCACAAGTGCACTAGCTTAAAGATGAGCTTTATGTCCCGTTGGTCAGCAAATTTTTTACCATGGCAATATTCGGCTGTTTTTTTCACCTTGCCAATTGGTGTTATCATGTGTCAAACTTACTATAATTCAATGTTTCCTACTTCTTCGCAGTGGACTCGAGAACTAGCTAGCTAGAAAAAGGGCACCTAACAATGGGCATTTTTGGAAGAGTGTGTTAGGGATATGAAGTATAGTTCACTAGTATTCCTAACTGTAAACAATTAGTGTACACTCCAAGGATATCAAAGGAAGTATCTTTTGGTATATACCTTTACAATTGTATAAATATTTTGATCTTGATCTCTTGACAATGATGTATAAAATAGTTTACAAATATGTGTGATGAATCACAAAAGATGTTTTTTTTCATGTTTCCAATATCGTATCAAAGCTATAAAAATTTCTTGGAGCATATTGCATGATAAGTAGGCATGTTTTTATAGTATATAAAAGTCTAACAACATTACTTTCAACATAATGGAAGAATTCAATTACCAAAACAATAATTCCTCAACATTTGACCAAGTTGATGGCTTTGAACACAAAAGGATTAATTAGCCTCAGCACATGCAACAAATTCATTAAAGTAATGCATTAAAACGTTTCAAACAAAAATTGACATCAGCCATATTCCAAAATTTGATGGAACATATTTCCATGTTTGGAAACATAAATTGACATTATTGTTCAAAATAGAAAAAATTTGGTCAATAGTCAATGGGATTGAAACCAAACCAATTGCACCTACTGCAACAAGAATTGCAACATTTCCTATTGCGGGTGGAAGCATATTAGTAATTAGGAGGAATGACATAAACTCACACTCATAATTATCAACAATTGTTTGGACAATAATGTAGTTTCTCATGTGTAATCAAAGGTATGTGAAGCATGGCTAGATTTGAATAGGTTGTTTGACTCCCAAGATGTAGTTACCAAAATTTTTTTTAAAGACAAAATGCAAACACTTCAAATGAGAAAAGGTGATAATGGGGTGCAAATAGGATAACACAAGCCACACATGCTTGTTTTTTTACGATTTTTTTACTACTTTTATGACTGTTTTTAAGGAAATATTTCTCAAATATTCTTCAAAAAGTCTTCAAAAAAATATTTTAAATTTTTTAAAAAAATCTTCATACTATTTTATTAAGGTTCATGTTAAAAATTTGGCAAAAAATGTCATTTTCAAGAAAATTGAAATCCATTTACAAGTTGTTTTACTATTTAAAAGGAAACATTACAGTGCTTAATGAGTGTTTTTGTTAATATATTATTCCTTGGATTAATTTCAAATTAATTCACATGTTCCCATATATATTAAAATATTTAAAAATATTTAAAAACTATAATTTCAACATCAAATTAAATTACGACTTTAAAACATGAAAAAACCAAACAAGCATTACACTTGCTATGGTACATGTTATTGTGACTACACCCAATGTAACAAAACACATACACAATTTCAATTCCCTTCTATAACAACTAAATGTCACATGTGCACCTATTTCAAATGATGAAGCTATTATTTCTTTAATGAGAAGCATGCCCCTTAGTTTTCACAGTCTTATAAGTTCAATGTGAAGGGTACCAAACCTTACATTATAATCTTTCATTACTTATTTACTACAAGAAGAAATTTTAATGAAAAAACCCAACATGTCTGATAACACATCAGTTTTATATGATCGAAAAAGACATTCCAACATAAGAGGTAAATATAAAAATTTAACCAAAATTTTAAAGGGAAAGAAATAGAAAATGCCTCCACATCTACTTCTTTTAGACCAAAAACAAAGAAGAGGATGAAATGCTTCCATTGCAAAAGACTTGGTCATGCAATTAAAATTTGCAAAACAAGAATTATTATTGAAAAAATAGCAAAGATGCAATTAAATATTGTTACTAAAGACAAAAAATGGTAGTTGAAGATGGAAGTGATAATACTTGGTATGTTGATAATAGGGCAACCCAACACATGTCACACGACAAAAAGTCCTTTGTGACATAGTTAATGGGAAAAAGGACAACCAATGTTTTTAGGGGACAACATCACACACCAAATAGTTGGTCAAGGGGATGTGTCCATAAAATTAAACAATGGTCAAATAAAATAAATGAGTAATGTATTGCATGCGCCCAACCTTCGGAAAAACTTATTCTCAACTAAGCAACTTGACAAAGTAGGAGGAGAAATCATTATTAAACTTAGTATATGTATACTACATTTTTTTAAAGGAATTGAAATACGCCAATGTATTTTTGAAACTAATTTGTATAAGCTATATGTAATCAACAAACAAAAGATTAATGAAACTACTCTTTTAGAGTCAAAATAAATATGAATTAAACAAATATATTGCATATGAAGTTAGGGCATATCAATCAATGAACATTGAAAGAAATACAATCTATGTCCAAATGTGTAGAATCCTTTGATGAAAAGAATATAATTCAATGTCCTTCATGTGTTAAAAAAAAACAACTTAAAATTAAGTTTTTAAAATAAAGTACTTCAAGGGCAAAAAAAATATTAAAAATTATCCATAGTGATATTTGTGGTCCTTTTTAAACACATATTCAGACATGATGTACGTATTTTATAATTTTCATTGATGATAAATCAAATTTACTACAATTTATTTGTTGAAACATAAGTCAGAAGCATTTGAAAAATTTCAACTTTTTTTTAAATGATTAAAAACACAAATTCATAAGAAATTCAAAATCTTACAATCGGATAATGGAGATGAATACAAGTCTAATGATTTTAATATTTATTGTCAAGATCGTGGGATAACAAGACAATTCACTACTCCTTATAGTTTTCAACAAAGTGGTGTTAGTGAAAGCACTATTATATAATTTGTCCTTATTCCACTTGACATTCCACCCAACATTGACTAGGAAAGACCCCATTCCACCCATGTGGATTCTCAATGGAAGTGATGAATGATCTAGAACCCATAACAAGGTGTCCACTATGATTCCACCATGCGCCACTCCCATCCATTCGAATCCACCAATTCCACTAAAAATCCATTATGCACACATTCAAGTGGAAATGGTCCTATAAACAACCATGGGTTAATGGTTTAAATGAGGTCATTTCCACTTGGCATAACTTGGGTGGAAGCACATAATGGTTTAAAGATAGGTTCTGTAATAAGGAAAGAAAAATAGAACTAAATAGTAGGTTTTGTTCTAGCAATGCTTTTAATTTTTTCAATTAAAAGCACACTATAGTGACCCCATTTGGGGTGTCACATTATATTACTTTCTAGGGATGTGCATGTTTGAGTGTATCCCACCTCAAACTTTTGAAAGATTTTCACAATATTTTTGCATATTATGTTAGAATATAACCTAGGTAAGATATATTTTTTTAAAAAATCATTTCATTTTATAAAGTGGGAAATTGGAGTATATTTGTGGAAAGGAATGTAATGTACTTATATATTCAAAAACACAAATATACACCAAAAAAAATGTAAATGTTTTTTAGTTTTTATGAAAGTTGAAAGTATATTGAACCATGTCATTTCACATAATATGAACCATGTTTGGATACCATGTGATTAATTTGAAAAATTCCATCTCAAAAAAAAAATTATTTTTCTAACAAAGATGCGATAAATGTGTGGTAAATTGAAATTTTGACAAGAAATCACATTCACATAGAAGATGACAAGGATAACTAGATTGGCCATTTTTTAATTTCATTAAAATTGATCATTTTAATGACTAATGAAGCCCTAAAATTAGTGCAATCAAAAGCAGATTGTGGTCCTATTAGTTTTGTAAACATAATTGTTGTAGGGCCCAAAAACCAAAATTGATACCCAAAATTAAATGTACCATGTTTTTCGAACAATTATACTATATGTACAATAATACTAAACCCAAAAATGCCCCAAAGGGGGTTGCTACAGTGTGTTTTCACTCTTAAGACATATGGAGTGAAGCATTAAATACATCCAATCACTTACAAAATAGAAGCCCTGTAAAAATTTTAAATAACAAAACACCTTTTGAAGTATGGTATGGAATAAAGCCCACGTTAACACACGAAAATTATTGGCTGCAAAACTTTCGCCTTACTTCCAAAAGAGAAGAAACAAAAACTAGACCCTCATTCCATAGAATGTATTTTCTTACATTATAGTGAGAAATTTAAAACATATAGATCAATGGACAAATCAAATAGAAGAATCATAATTTTCGAGATGTGATATTTGATGAATCATCCATCTATGATGCACAAATGCATTGTCCATCAAGTATGAAAGTTCAAGAAAAAGATTTTGTTTTTGACCCCAATTTCTTGAAGCTAATGACAAACCCAACACTCCAATCAAATTCACCAACACAACAAAACACTTTTCCAAATTCCCCAGTTGAGTTTAATGTATAAGAAATTACATCAAAATTTTAATCTCCTTACATTGTGAAAAATACAAACCTAGACCTTATTGAAGAATTTTCAAGCTTAAGTACTCGTGATAAAAAAGAACCGATTGATATCACCTCAAAAAGTGGGAAAACTAATCAAACAACACAAGAGCACAGTCATGTGCAACAACAAATGCCTAATACAAGTCATCAACAACAAGAACGTAAGAAATCATCCCGATTGATAGAAACAATTGAAGGGCAATCACCACACAAAAGTAAAGCCCCAAAAGTTTTACTCCATCAAACTGCAATGACTGAAACTACTTCAATCCAACAAGCATTGGATGGTCATAATGCCCATCTTTGGCAGCAAGCCATTCAAGTTGAATTGGATTCCTTGAAGCAAAATCACACATGGATATTATCTCCCTTACCCAAAGATCAAAAAATTGTCAAAAGAAAATGGATTTTCAAAATAAAACACAAAGTTGATGGCAACATTCTCAAATATAAGGCTAAACTAGTAACAAATGGATTCACCCAACTCCTTAATATTGACTATGGTGAAACATTTTTCACTTGTAATCAAAATAAATTTTATTTGAATTCTTTTAGCTTTAGCAACCCACTACGATTATGAAGTCCATTAATTTGATGTCAAGACAACATTTTTAAATGGCATCTTGCATGAAAACATCTATATGGAAATATCGAAAGGTTTAACACCTCCTAATTAGCCCAACATGGTTTGCAAATTGTTGAAATCCATATTCATGTTAAAATAATCTTTTCAAGCTTGGTATGAGAGGCTTGATATTTTCCTTCTTCACATCAACTTCAAAAGAATTGAAGCCAATCCCAAGATTTATATCAAGTCTTATGCTAATGCAAACTGCATAATATTGGCCATCTATGTAGATGATGGCATTGTGGTAACCTTTAAACTCATGTTATCACATGAATTAAAAATAATTTTTGAAAAGGAATTTGACATGATCTATGAAGGTGAGATTAATTCTTGTGTGGGACTTCATATCATATGAAATTGTAGATAAAAATGGTTCATGATCATGCAAGAAACTTATTTACAATATGTATTTGTATGTTACAACATGTTTAATTGTAACTTAAATTCAACATCCCTTGAAGTTAGCACAAAAATTCTAAGGGCAACAACCCCCAAATTTTTTAAAAAAGCATCAACTCCTTATGGTCAAACAATTGCCACCTTAATGCATAACAATGTAAATACACAACCAAATTATTTTTTCACAATTAATTCCTTGGTTTAATTTATATCCAATCTAGGAGTCATTCATTGACAAACATTAAAACACATAATGTGATACATTGAAGCCACTTTGAACATGGGAATAAAATATCAACATCAAGATTAAAAAAATATTTTACATGATTTTTTTAACGTGGATTGGGCGAATGATAAAGATACAAGACAATCCACTTCGTTATTGCTTTATGTTAGTAGGTGGTGTTGTGATTTGGGTTAGCAAAAACAAACCTTAGTTGTTTTATCCAATACAATTTAATTTGAATACATGGCCTTATCTAAAGCAATTGCTGAAGTCATTTGGATCTGCAAATCATTATATGAATTAGGGTTTATTTGAATTGCACCAATCATTATTTACTCCAATAATCAAAATGTAATTGCCCTCACTACAAACCCTAAATTCCATTCAAGAAACATATATATTGACATTCAATATCATTTCACCCATGACCAATTTTTAACTAAACAAATTCTATTAACTTTTGTTCCTACCATAGAGATTATAGTTGATATATTAACCAAAAGTCATCTTCGAAATAAACATATATCTTGTATGGATGCACTTGACATGTTTTCATACCCATCTACCTAGAAACAAACATTTTTTCCAATCAAAACATTCATGGTGTCAGCCCATGAATTACCTCATTAATATTTAGCCAAACGATCCATTCACCAAATTTTTTAATCAATCTTGCCTCCATACCTTCAGCTTTTTCAACTTCAAAAAAGGAAATCATATGGTCATTGCCATAAGAAGTTCAAAGTTAATAAATGTAATAGTCACATAAAACAAACAACATATATGCCAAACATCATAAAGAAAACTTTGTCACAAAGCAATGTCACATGGAAAAATATGTTGTTAATGGGTAGAAATCTTTAGGCTAGTTAGTTCCATAGGCCTCCTAATAACTAATAGTTGTTAGTGGTAGACTTACTGTCCCTTACCCAAGGGGTGAGCTAGTGGGATTAAGTAGTTTGGGTTAGTGAATGGTTGGGGGGTAATCCACCCAATCATCCAAGAGACTTCTAGGGAGGGATCAAATAAGGGCCCAATTTTCTAAGGGTCAATGTGGGCCTTGTGTGTTGTATAGAAAAGGGGGATTAGAGGAGGGGTCAAGGGGGAATTCTATGGCATTTAAAACTTTGGTAGCATGGGAGAAAAATGGAGAAAAATGTATGTATTTGGGGTGTGATTTGAATGAAAAAAGGTTGAAGAACTCAAATATCTTTTGTTGCATTTTCTTTTTATTAAAAAGTGTGGAAGGTAGAGTAATGGATATTATACAAATAAAATGTTTCTTTGAACTAGTAGTTCTACATGTCTCTAAGACAGAGAGTAATGAGGCATACCCCTTGGTAGCCTTTGGAGTACTAAGCTATTGGTTGCCATAGGAAGGTAGCAACCAATCTTGGATGGTGACAAGCAAGGAGGAAAAAACCAGCAAAGTAGTCACCTATAGATTTAAAGGTATTGTTACATGTAACAGGCATGGGTTAAGAAAAAAGGTAGTTGGTTGCAAACAATAGAGAGGCACAAGGGGGACCTCCCAAGGTATTGTCGACAACAAGTAGAGCCAACCAAGGACCATAAGTGTGTGAGAGGAGGGACAATAGTGGTTGAAGGTCTACAAACACCATTAGGCAACATCCAAGGCAGTTAAAAGTATTGTAGAGTAATGGAAAATAACTACTTTTGGGTTCTGATTATGTTTCATGTTACATTTATTTATTTTCTTTCCTTTACCCCTTCGATTGAACCACATAGAGGAGGGTAATTTTGTTTTTGGAAAGCAAACCCTTATGTCCCTTATTTTGTTTTATATGACTTCTTATTTATTATTTGAATAATTATGGTAAAGTAAGCTGGTGAAAGCAATTTCTTTTTTGTTGTGTAATAAGGTATTGACCTTGTTCGTTTGGTCTTACTCTTAGAGGACAATAATGAGCAAAGGTCACAATTTCACCCTTAACATATGTTTACTTCATAACAAGGTCACCAAAATAATTAGCAATATGGTGGGCTTCACGTTCATAGAATGAACAATTATGAAAAACAACCTCTTCTAAAACAATAGCAAAATAAAAATGTCCAAGATAGGTTTGAAAGAACAAAAGAATAAAGACAAAATATTTACAAATATTCTTTAACAAAATGGCATTATTATAAACAACAACAATATACTTGGGGGCCAAAGGCATATAACAAGTCACTGTACAACATTCCAAACGTTTATAAACACATGTAAAGTTAGAACTTTCTATAGGAAGTTAAAAAAGAACATGTTGAAACAAACCCTAGAAAACAAAGACACTATTCTTACGTGGATGCATGGAAAATTAGTCAACTAATGGGAGTGTCAGGGATATGAAGTATAGTTCATTGGTATTCTTAACTATAGACAATTAATGTACATTCCAAGGATACTAAAGGAAGTTTCTTTTGGTATCTACCTTTACAACTGTATAAATATTTTGATTTTGAACTTTTAATATTGATGTATAAAAAAAATTACAATTATGTGTAATGAATCACACAAGATGTTTCTTTCATGTTTGGATCTATGGATACATAGGTCCAAACAACCATGGCTTTACCTTCATTGACCACCATTTCCTTGGGATATTGTTCAAGTGTTAAGTACTAAGAACCTCATAAGCTAATCTAAAGAGCACAAGGGCTCATGACTCTTTGCCGAAAGTTGTGGCAATTTTGTTAAATGTATCTATCTTTTTATGGATCACATGTTTATAATCACAAGTGAATTATTTGTTCATATTTATGTGGTAGCAAAAGTTGTTTCTATGAAAGTTCAACTTTGGACATTTTTGTGCAATTTGGGTGACTTTGGACATGGGTGTTTCAATTTGTTCTTTATGTGGAAATTTTCACTTTGGACAACTTAATTTACAACTACTATGTTGGGAGAAAGCACAACAAGGCTTGTCAATTTGCAATTGAGGAAATGGAATTGTTTGATTTTGGATTCAATGAGAACTCAACTTGATTAGGCCACGTGCAATCTTGTTTCGAAAACCCAATTAATCATAGTTGTTTCATTGAAAATGGTTTATAAATTATAAAATTTATTTGGTCAACTAATTTGATATCTAAATTTGATTTTACCATGATTATAATGATTTTCCATCTTCAAATTTGACCTTTAAGGATACATTATTTATTTTTTGGATCCCAATTTGGACCTTGGGACAAAATCTTCTATGAAAAAGAAAACCCAAATAGGGTTTTAAACTTTGGGCTCATGTTGTTGCCCAAAGTCCAAGAATGTTGTGGGCCCTTGGAATGAAATCACATATGAAAAGAGGGTGCAATCATACTAACATGTATCATTAGTAGTTGTAACCACTATTTAATTTTTCGAATTTTGGATTTAAAAAAGAAAAATTATAATTATATTTTTAAAAAAATGATATTGTGAATATATGTACATATTATAAAAATTTGGAATCAATCTAATGAGTTGAAAAGACATAATTTACATTTTAAAGGAGTTGTAACCATTGTTTAAAAGTAATTTTGACATTAAAAGCACAATTTGAAAAAATATTTTTATGACATATTTTGGGATTTTCTTAACATACACCTTAACATAATATCAAGAAAAATTTAAAGAATTTTATTTTTTGGAAAGATGTATTAAAAAAAATTAAGAATATTTTTCAATAAAACAACAAAAAACAGTGGTCCAAGGGGGCATGTATGGTTCCTTAAAGTGTGGTTGGACCCAAGAAAGTGAAACAAATCATGGCCCCTAGAATTAGGACTTCAACATGGTGAAAATTTGTCTTTCCACAAAAGGTTAAAAGTAGAAAAAAATACAGAGGGGAATTTTCCTTTTAAAAATCAAAGGTGTCAAGATGCTAGGTCATATGAGAATGTAATAATATTAGAATGTCAAAAGAAACAATGTCATGTGTTGTAGTGGAATCATTTTTTGTTTTTGTGAATTTAGATTGTATGTTTCGAAAAGATGGAAATAGTTGAGGGAAAGATGTACAATTGCTTTCATTTCCTACATGGTAACACATTGATTGGTCATGGTAAAATCAATTTTTTTTTTGTGATTTTGGATTGTATGTTTTGGAAAGATGGACGTATATAGTTAAAGGGAAGATGTATAGTTGCTCTCATTTCCTACTCATTTCCTACTTGAATTTTTTTTTGGGCTTAATCATGGTAAAATTATATTCCAAATTTATGTGAATTTGAACCATTTTTTTTTAGAAAGATGGAAATAGTTGAATCAAATATGGACTCCCTCTCATTTCCTACCTAATTAGCATTGTCAAGTTGTGGTAAAATCATATCCAATTTTTTTAACCTAGATTTTCTATTCTAAAAAGGTGGAAATAGTTACAAGAAAAATATACAATCATTATCATCTTTTGCATGATGGCCATTTTTTGGTCAAGGTAAAATCAAATTCCATTTATGTGAATAATGAAGACCATTTGTTTTGAAAAGATGAAAATAATTAACGGAAAGATTGGAAAGTTATTTCCTTCCTAAAGGACAATTCCCTTATGTTTATGTGAATCAAGATGATCTATTTTGGGGATACATGGAAAAAGTGAAAGGAAAGACGAAATGACGGAAAGTCATTCTTACATGAGGGATAATGCCCATGGTGGTAAAATTAGATTTTCCTTCTATGAATTTAGACTATTTGTTTCAAGAAGATGGAACTAGCTAATGGAAAGATGGGGAAACTTGCCTCACTTGTTGCCATTGTCGTTTTATTCTTCTTCTTGATCTTCTCCTAATTCTATTACCTTTCATCATTTTCTACTTGATGTTTATTTGTGCCTAGGAAATTCAGTCAATCAAGGGAGGTTTGTTTTCTTCCTTTGGAAATGGTTTCTTTTGGAAGAAGAAAATTAATAAAGATCTTGAAACCATTTTTCTTCTTTGGAGATGGGCCATTTTTTAAAGAAGAGATTTGAGTGAGAGAGGGTCTTTTTCTTCTTTGCAAATGGGTTGTCCTTAAAGAGAAGATTGAATGCTCGAAAGAAGAGAAAGAAAAAGATTTGGTGGATAATATCAAACATATACATGTTGTACATGGAGCAAGAACAACATATGGTGAATTCTTTGGGAATTAGTGTGGAGCTCATAAAGACGCAACAATGGGTTGGATTTCAAAATAGTAGCGATAACACAATTAGGGTTCAAGGAGCTTTGGAAACGAAGAATGTGGCTCTAGAAGAGGATGTAAAAGATGATGCACATCTTCATGTGGAGAAGACAAACAAGATGGAGGAAAAGGAAGAGAATTTTGTGCTTCCATCTATGGTTCAAGGAAAACAACAATTACAAGCCATGCTCCATCGTCAATGGTTGTTCAAGGTCTATGGGCTTTCTGCAACAATCAATTTATGTGACAATTTTTGTTTTTGGGAGAAAAAAAAAGAATTGTGTATTTATGGGGGAATTGAATAGCAATTGTATCTCACCCAATTGCCAGATTGGGTTGTTTCCAACATTAGACATTGCTTCAGTGCATGGGGTTTTTTTGGTGAGAAAGGGATGGATTTGCAAGATCTAATGTTGCCTAATTTTTGTGTAGAGGAGGGGATGGGGACAAACAACAATGGAGATCATAAGTCCTCTACTCATGATGTTGCTTCTCATATGGGGATGGTCCTTGAGCATGGAGGATCATTTCAAAGACCAAGTCTTTGTTGACACCACAATCCCAATACTTGCATCTTTCAAGAACCAATTTTCATTAAACTCCAAGTCTAGCAACTTTCTTCAACTATGTCCTCCATCATCCAAACTTACCCACCACCAGGTTGGTTTTTATTTTTTTATTCTCCCTCCAATCTCCTTTCCAAAATTCCCACCACTATCAAAATAAACAAGTTTGCCAAAACCAACCAACTAACCCACCAAAAAAAGGGGGGATTTGAGTTTGAAGCTTTAAGATTGCAATTATTTATAATGATGGAGATGGGTCATGTTAGCAAATGTTGTGTAATGGGTGCACAATGAAGAAGAATTTGTGGTTGATACAAGTTGAAAATTTTATGTTTTTTGAGTTTTGATTTTGTGTTGTGATGTTTAGCAAGTTTCCAAAGAGGAGCTTGCAATCATGTCATTGCTGATGAAAGAAGAAAAAGCTTTGAAAAATTGGGAAGCAATGATTTCTTCACTGAATTTGACACACAATCATACAATTGCAAGTCTAGTTGATGCATTCATACATACTAAAGAAGAAGAAGAAGAAACAACGACAAAGTCTACACAACAACAAATGATGACATCAAAAATCAACAACACAAGTAGTGCGAGTTTGCCGTTGCAGTGGCATTTCAAGGCTTTCTCTCCATTGTTTCTAGCTCTCAGTTTGAGCTGCATTGATTCCACAACCAAAATGTCTGCAACTATACATGCCTTCAACAAATATTTTGGACCACTTTTGGTGCCAACTTTTGATGAATTTGTTCAAGTTCACAAGTTTGTGAAAAGCACACTCATGAGTAACAAAACCCAACTATACCAAAACCATTGTTAAATCCATCTCTAGTCTTCTTCCATCACCATCTTGTTATATTCTTGTCCATGTTTTGAGTTTCTTGTGTTTGGACCTTGACAATTTCTAAGCTTTTCCCTTCCACCAAAGAATTCATGCACTTGAAGCCTTTTGACATCAATGTTTTTAGAATCAAAGTTTACAAACCAAGGTACATGTATTTTGAGCTTTTCCTTACCCTATAACTTGTCTTTGTGTGCAATTGTAGAGGCTAATAATGGGAAACAATACAAGGAAGCTTTGGAAACCCAACAAAAATATGGCAACTTGGTGGGTAGTTTTTCTTTTTTTGGTTTTTTTTTAAGGTCATTTTCATCTTCATAAAGTCATCATTATCATTTGCTTGTTTTTTTTTCTTCTTCTTCTTCTTCTTCTACTACTACTATTACAAAGCCTTACAAAAACAACCTAGCTCATAATCTTAAGTGTTTTTTTGGCTTGTCACATTTTGTGAAGACTCAGAGAGTTTTGGGTTGTTGCTTCTACCCCCTTGATAATTGAGAGAGAGAGAGAGATGCGAATTCACAGCTTGGAAACTTGATTGAACTTGGACGTATCACTTTTGCACCAAATTCAACCGAAGTCGTTGCATTGGTGGACCACCTAATGACATCAACTAAGGTGAAATTTCCTGTCTGACCACAATTTCATTTGTTACCCACCACCCCAAAACCATATTTTTTCCCTCTACTTTTCTTGTATTTTGGATTTTTGTAGTATATCATGATGTTAATTTACACCAATGATCATGGTGCAAGTGTCACATTTAAAATATAGAATTGGAATCATGCAAACAAGAATTGAAGACAAAGAAAACAATTGACTTTGATTCTGTTGTCTTCTCCTTGTTGCTTGTAGTTTTTCAAGGAGGTTTATGGAGGAACATTCTTGAGTGAGGAGGTAAAATCTCTGCCACTACAATATTTTATTTTTTGATTTTTACCTCACTATATGTGCTTTGCATGCCTGTTGTTGTTCTTGTACATTTTTAGTAGCAATTTAGACTTCACAAACCTCGATATTTTTTGTCTTCATTTTATGCAACATTGTGTTTGTAGGAGGCAGTGAGAGATGCATTGACAATTGCGAATGTGGACAACCCAATATGGGCAATTGTTGTGGTGAACCATTTGGATTTATTCAATGGAAAAATAGAATATAAAATTCGCATGAACTTTACAACTACACCTCCAACAACAGACACCATCCATAGACGGCGCAAAGGAGTACTCACTTACTATAAGCAATATTACACTTCTGGATTTCTCAGTTTGCAGGTGCAATTCATTACTTTTCTGTGCTATCAGAATTCTTCTTTGATGGATGGGCACTGGCCCTCTCCTTCTATAACTTTTTCTCATTTTGTTGTATTTTTTTTGGGTCCCTAAGCAAACGATCCTCTCTTTGTGCTGAAAACAGGATGTAATCAACACCTACATATTTAGCTTGGTTCCAAATCCCAGTGAAGCAACTACTGCACTATATGAGAAACCAATGTGGAGTGCTCCATTCCCAACTCCTGCATACATTCGCAATCGATATTATGAAACTGTATGTCTCTTTAGGCTTCATTGACTATTGACATTACAATTCTAAAACTCTACCATGTGGAATTTGGGTAGAATTTTTTGTAATCTAACAACTTGCTTGCAATTTAGGTAATTTTCTTAATCTCATAGCAACAACCCACATTGCAGATCAAGTAGAAAAAAATCAAATCTTGTAGTGACCCAATTGTAGATTAGGTAGAAATTTTCTTTCTTGTACTGACTGACCCACTCTTGTAGATAATTTAGGTTTTGGTGCATACTTTCTTTCAGTAGTGTTGTTTGTGGGTTGGTGTTTTCCATTCTTAAAAGATTGATAGAGAGCCCATTTTGTGGATTCTAATGCAGTCTTTGAAATTTTGCAGGTTGGACCGATCCTTGGTTTAATGATGTGTCTTACAACTCTTTATCCACTTGGCATGCTTGTCAAGGTTAATCCATCTCGGTGCCTTCCTCCCCACATTCAACAAGTTATTGTTGACATGGCCATTGGAATATTTTTTTATTTTCCTTCAATTGATTGTCATGATGTAATGTATAGAAGTGTGACCATGAAGAAATTTAGATACTTGTTATGCTAGGATTTTCCAATATCCTTGATTTTGTGTGTGTGGAGATGCCATGGTGTTTGAAGATTTAGGGTTAACCCCTCCAATGAGTTCAAAAAGCAAACTCAAGACTTGGCTCCCATTTGTTTGTGTGTGTGTGTGTGTGTGCATAGGCCTTGGTTGAAGAGAAGGAGAACAGAGCAAAAGAGACAATGCTCATTATGGGATTGAAACCGTGGGTGTTCACTATGTCATGGCTAATAAAACGTATTTGGTATGTTTGCTTTTAAACTAGTCATGTAACTCTGCCCTTAATAATAGTACCCATTTTCTATTTCTATGCTAAAATGCTTGATCCATTTGGGGACACCCACCTCCATGTCCAACAACTCAACTTCTACAACGCAACAAAACACAGAAATATTCAGATAATTTTCTTGATTGATCATTTGGTTTTCGGGCATGATAAGAAGCCAATTAACATATACATCAAAAGAGGATGGATACAAAAGTAGGAATGAGAATGTGCAGATACTTAATTAGTGGCAAAATTCAATGAGCTTTCTTTTTCCTTGTAAATTCACTGTTGTTAGAAGTCATTAGAATCTAGTTGATAGTTTTGTCATCAATTTATTGAATCAATTGAGTTTCTTAAGTGGGATTGATATTGTTGCATTGGCTGTAGGTTGTTTTTTTTTTGATCTCATTGATGGTGACTGCACTTTTGTCTTTTACTGTATTTCCGAGGAGGTGAGCTTATGAACTTGTGGTATCATTAGTACTTTGACTCATGGGAATTGATCTGATCAATTGGGTACATGATTTCATCTGGTAATTTGCCAAAAGAAGGAGTAGAATGTGGAGACTTGACTAATGAGGTATGCTGTAATTTTGCCATGAAAATTTGGAAACTGATGATCATGGGTGTTTTTGAATTGGGATATTTTCCTCAAATGCAGTGATCCAAGCATCTTGTTTCTGCTCTTCTTCCTCTTCACATTGTCATTGATTCCATTTGGTAACTTGACTAAACATCAGTCCTCAACTCCTCTCAATTTTCTGACATCTTTGAGTTGCTTGGGTCAACATGTTCATTCCTTCATAGCACAATGACTGCATGCAGTTTTCTCTGATTCAGGTTGAATATTTTCTAGCATCAGGTACTACATAATTGATCAAATGAAGTGATGGGTCTTTAAGCCTGCCTGCTTGCCTGCTTGCCTGCAGGTTTTTTCCTTTCAGTCTTCTTCTCAAAGGCAAAGCTGGCAGCAATAGTTGCACCTTTTGTGCACTTTACAGCCATATTGCCACGCTATATCTTCTTTCAGACAAGTCATGCACAGGCCATTCTTGGCAAGTCTGCAACTTCTCTGCTACCACCCTCAGCTTACACCTTTGGTAGGAATTACTCTCTCACACAAACCCCATATACAGATTAGTCTTTGATTTGTCCATGTGGTTGCATTTTATTCATTTTCAATGTAGTACATTGTCCAGTATTTCATGTTTACGGGTGGGGGCTGGGGAAAGAACTTGCACATGATTCTGGATGTTGTAGACACTTGTATGAGCTTAGATATCTATATTGGGTGTGGATGGATCTGCTCTAACTGCATGCCGGATGTGTTGCAGGAGTGGACCTGGTGGCACTCTATGAGGGTGCAGGTTACGGTCTGAGATGGGTGAATATCATGGAGGATGCATTTTCCATGGCCTGGATCCTTTTCTTGTTGCTTGTGGATTCGATTGTGTATGCTGGACTGGCTTGGTAAGCATATATGATGTGAAATTGCAGCTGAAAGCAAGTGTCTTGAGCACTTTGCCTTTCAAAACTTGTGAATTTAGGAATTTCTTTTCCCTTGTCAGATGGGCAGAAAATTTAGTACCATCTTCTTCGCATGGTCTTGCTTGTTGTCAGTCGGCGTGTGGGATTGAAGAACTGGGTTTGGTTAAGATATAAGAGCTAGACTTACAACAAAGCTTGTAAGAACCCATTTGGAAACTTTTTGTACAGGTACTTGGAGCAGGTCCTTCCATCTGAGTATGGCGCAGTGCAACCAGCATGGTTTCTGTTTGCTCCTTCCTATTGGCAGGGTGGTGTTTTGGGTGTAGCAGCAGGACCTTCTGCCAGCTATGAGGTGGGACACTAGACAGCAGCTTGAAACTTTGTTGAATATTGTTGTCTCATGGCTGAAGTGGTTGCAATAGTCTACTTTACCTTGTTGAGCCCAGCTGTGTTTGCGAATCCTGGGATTAAGTGTGTGTTTGTGTCTGTGTGTTTTTTGGTTCTTGGGGAGATCATGTGCTTGCTTACCCACAGAGTTTTGTTTACTGCATGGATGCAGAGATTGTCAGACTCTATACCTGGGGACGAGATGGTGACAATGGTGCAGGAAGAAATAGAAGAACCATACTTGTCAACAGATGGTCAACTGCCAGCAGTGCATATTGAGAAGCTGAGGAAAGTGTTTGTGGGTGGAAAAATTGCAGTTGATGAGCTTACTTTGGACCTTTTTGAGGGTCATATCACAGCACTACTAGGTCACAATGGTGCTGGCAAGTCAACCACAATGTCAATGCTGACAGGATTGATCAGACCCACTTCTGGTGATGCAAAAATCTGGGGTCATTCAATTCAAGACAACATGCAAAACATCCGAAGGTTTTCTTCCTCAATCTTAATTACCCCAATTCTTTTGGGTTCTTTGCTGAGAATGTCTATTTTGAGGAACAAAAAACTGGGCTGTGGCAGCTGGTGTATGTGATAGTGGCATTGAAATGATGGGTCTCTCTGCTTGCTTACACAGGATAATTGGTGTATGTCCACAGCAGAATGTGCTATTTGGCTATTTAACTGTGAAAGAGCACTTGGAGCTTTATGCTTCATTGAAGGGAGTCCCTAAGCTTCAGACAGAACAGACAGTGAATGAAATGGTGATCAATCTTGGGTTGGAAGACAAGGCAAATTCACGTGCTTCCTATCTTTCTGGAGGCATGCAGCGTAAGCTGCAGGTAAGTATCATGCTCAAATCCCTTCAGATTGTTCACTTATTGAAGTGAGATCATGCAATCTAAGAGAAGCAAAAAAACAGCAGTAAATACAACAAATAACAACAGCCCCCCTTTTTTGCTTTTTCTTTTTTTTCTATGCCTCCGGAATCTGTGACCCAGAGTGGGACTTATTACTGACAAAAACAATGAAGCTGTGTCTGGGATGGAACTGGATCCAGGTGGGGCTTGCAATGATAGGTGGATCCAGAGTAGTCTTTCTGGATGAACCCACTTCTGGACTGGACCCACAGTCAAGGAGAAGCATATGGGAGTTGTTGCATAGCTTTAAGTCATGGCGTGCCATTGTGCTTACCACCCATTACATGGATGAAGCTGATCTGCTATGTGACCGCATTGCAATTATGAGCGAGGGTCGCCTGCAATGCTGTGGAAGCAGTCTTTTCCTCAAGGTACTACTAACTGTGTGTAAATTACCTGAAAACAAATAAAAATTCTGAGTTTGTTCACAGCTAGCTGCAGAATTTTTAAAAAAAATCATTGCTGATGATGGGTGGGTTAGGCTTCTTTGGCTCTGGAAAATCTACTGCAAAGATATGGGTTGCTGCAGCAGTACCAGGATGAAAGCCTTTTTGTTTTTTGTTTTTCTGATTTCACACATTCTTGAGCAGGCCAAATTTGGGGTTGGCTACAACCTGCGCATGATACGCAGCAGTGCTGCCTGCTGCAGTGATTCAGCAATTGCAGACTTGGTGTTGCATCATGTTCCTCAAGCTCAAGTTCCTTTGAGCTTTCCTCATGCTGGAGCTAGAGGAGGAGGAGGGCTTACCTTCCAATTACCTCTCTCCAACAAGGGTGAATTTGCTCAGTTATTTCATGAACTGGAAACACGGCTAGAGGAGCTTCACATTGGCAACTATGGCATTTCCATGACCACAATGGAGGATGTATTCCTGCGCTTATCAAACAAGGACCATCATGACTTGTACAGATCCGTAGGCTCATCGTCTTGTATGCTCCCATGTAATAACCAACAGCAACAGGAGGAGATGATGCCTTTTAGCCTAATTGAAACACAAGCTCCTCCTCCATCATTTGATTCTGAGAGTCATGCCAGTATAACATCTTCAAGTCAGAACCCAAGCTCTCATGCAACAGCAGTCCACTTCAAGAGCCATCAAGAGCAAGATCATGGGTTGTCAGCTGGCAGAACACACAGAGCAACTCAAAAAACCCTAGCTCATGATGCTACTGTGAATGATGATGATGTACATGCTGTAGAAATGTCAAGCTACAAAACTCAATCCCCGAGTAAAAAACAACAGCACACTAGTAGCAGCTTTGGACGTGCGTTTGGTCAGATATTCAAGAAGCGTATGTTAATAGCAAGGCGTGATATAAAGGTACTAGTAACTAGACACAAAGGGTTGTTGACTCCACAATTGGTTGCACACTTTTACATGATCATTTGATGATGAAGAGACAGACACTCTAATTTTATTTATATTTCCTTTCCACAAGTTCTTAACGAGAAAGGAAGTGTCTTTTTTTTTTGCAGGGATTGGTGAATTCAATTCTGCTCCCTGTCATGGCAATCGCACTTGTGATGCTCATATTGAAACTGAATATTGATCCTGCAGGCCCACCATTAAACCTAAGCTTTGAAATTTACAGTCTTTTGCCTCCTGAAGGTGTTGGCAATAGCAAGGAGGTTATAATACCCCACAATACCATTATTCCTGTAGCTGGAGCTGCTCCACCTGAGTTTGTGTCAGTTTTGGGTGGAAGCCAATTTATCAAAGGCAAAAGACACGATGGTATCAACAATAGCCTCCAACTTAGCCAATGGCTTCTTAACACTTTCTGGCATACACCTGCATACTATGGTAAAGCTCCAAATCCAATACTCCTTGTTTGCTTCAGCATTCATTATTATCATCATATTTGGGAAGAACCCAACAAAAGAAAAAATGTTGAAAAAACTTGAAGAAACTTTGAAGTTCAACATCTTTCTTTGCCTAATCATTTGGCAGGTGCACTTGTATTCAATGACACTTTGTGGCCAAGGTTTGACACATCAACAATCAGTAGCTTGAAAGTGACAGATGTGAAAAGAGTTTTTGGCAAGTTCACCAATTTAAGTGGGAAGATCAACAACACAACAAGCTCTCGTGTCAATGATCATGACGACTCAAACAAAATGCTTTGCAATCTGAGTTTCTTCCAGACCAAATCTGGGCATGGAATTTCAGCTCCCATCACCTTTCTACATAACACAACTTCCGATCATACACTACCAGCATTGTTTCAGGAACTGGCACAAGCAAGGCTACGAGTGGGTCTCAACAACTCCATGGCTTCAATGAGAATAATCAGTCACCCGCTCCCAATTACCAAAAATGAAGCCTTACGTTTACAAACCATTTTGACAACTTTGGCTGCTCTTTTTGTGCTCATTCCTTTATCCTATTGTGCTGCAAGCTTTGCTGTGTTTGTTGTACAAGAACGATCTGTCAAAGCCAAATTATTGCAGGTAACAAAAGCTTTTACACTCTTAAAAAAATGGGCTTCTTCTTCATGATCAAGCCCACCAAAAAAAATTCTTCATCATGAACTCTACTCCATCATAGTATAGGAATGAACACTAAGTCCAATTTCAAATATCATGATGAAGGCAACAATAGCTTTTGGATTCAGTTTTAGGAACTGTAGTAAGTGCTTTCTGTTCTTTTTTGCCATGACATTACAAACTCATGAGTTCACCATCTTGGGGGGTTTTTTTCCCCTTTTTGCTTTCTTGGATTGGAGCTCAGATGGTGAGTGGAGCAAGTCCATATTCCTATTGGATTGCAACATATGCATGGGATATGGCAAACTTTGCAGCTACAGTGGGTATCACCATGTTGGTTTTTGTGGCATACCGAGATGAATCATACATTGGTACCTGGACAAAAGCTGGAGCTGCAGTTTCACTCCTCATGGCATTTGGACTGTCGGTGATCCCTCTTTCTTATTGCTATTCATTTGCCTTCAACAACCCTGCTAATGCACAGGTATGTACAATTTCCATGCTGAAGGGCTGGCACGTGGTTTAGGGTTTAGGGTTAGGGCTGTTTTAGAGACTGATTGTAAAATTGTAATAATTTTGTAACAATTTTTTTTGCATGGCTGCATTGCTACTGTTTTGTGTCTCATGCATTTGGTACCCAGTTTTCAGACATGTCTTTTGTGCAAGCAAAATAAATGGGTGCTGTGAGGCTAACCTTTTTTTTCTGTCAAACACAGGTTGCAATAGCAGGAATACATTTTGTCACAGGTTTCGGTATGTATGTCAGTAGTACTTTGATGAGTTCCCTAGGAAACAACACTAAGGTAATTTCATTGCGGAGATAGGTCACTCTTTGTATTTCTTGGGTTATACCCGTTGCATTGGGAGGGTGTCAATACTTTGCTACCTGATTATAAATGGGATGAATGTCAATATCTACCCTTTATGTGTGATGGGTGGGTGGGTAATGAGCTTGATTGCAGGAATTGAATGACCAGCTGACACCCATATATCAGCTCTTCCCTCCTTTCAATTTGGCAAGCGGACTTGGCAACTTGGCTGCTCTTGATCTCAAGACAGAATTGAAGGGAAATGGCAATGCAAATCCTTACAAATGGGATGTGCTTGGACAATCTCTTGTCTTGATGATAGGACAAGCTGTTGCTTTTCTTCTCCTCACTCTCCTCATTGAAAATGGTGCATTACTCAGCCTCTATCATCTCCTCATGCTCTATGCATCATCTCCAATGACGATCTTCACCCAACAATCAGGTACTGGGTTGGTGTTGTTGTCTGTTTGAATTTTCCTGTTCAAAAAGTTGCCTTCCAATCTAGTTAGTTCTTGAATTTTGTCCGTGCTTTTAAAAATCAAACCTAGTTATCATGTTTGTTTGTTTTTTTCCCTCCCATCATCACACAGGTGTTACAACAGTAAGGGATATGAAAGAGGATAGTAATGTCAGGAATGAGCGCAAGCGAGTGGAAGGAGGTTTAGCTGGGGAAGATACAGTGATTATACAGGAGCTTAGAAAAGTACATCCTGGTGGTGGTTTGGAGAAGGATCATTTAGCTGTGAAAGGCTTGTCACTTGGTATTCCTCCGGGTGAATGCTTTGGCTTCTTGTAAGTGTCCAACAACAATTTCACCCCAGCAAAGTTACTTCATAGAATCGAAAAATATGCTTATAATATTTTCAATTTTAATAAAAATATTTCTTGCAAAATTCCATTATTTCATAGCACACCGAAAAAATACTGTTCATCACAAGTGCTTTAGAGAATATACAAAGAGAGTGAGCTTCTCAAGCACTTTTGACCAAATTCAAGCTTTTCTAACATGATGGCAGACAATTGCATTTGTGTTTATTAAGTTCAAAATTAGGATTTTCATTCAAGAGTTTTGTCTTGCAATTTGACTGCAAGTAGCAACATGTTGTGCTAATCTTTGTACTGGGATCGGGGAATTTTTTATTTATCTAGGGGTGTAAATGGAGCAGGAAAAACAACAACACTCTCAATTTTGAGTGGTGATTTAGCACCAACAAGTGGTGATGTTTTCATTAATGGGTATTCCATCATAAGTGAGAGATCAGCAGCCCAGAAGCAAATGGGTTACTGTCCGCAGTTCAATCCATTGCTGGACTTGATGACAGCAAGAGAACATCTGCACATGTATGCAAGCTTGAAAGGAGTTCCTGCTGACAATGTTGAAGATGTTGTATATGATTTGCTGCAAGCCACAGGACTTCAAGAGAATGCAGATCAAATCACTCAATCCTACAGTGGTGGCAATAAGCGCAAATTAGCTTTAGCAATCGCAATGGTACCTCTTCTGTGTGTACCTCTTCTCCTTTCTTTCTAGTGTTCTATCTTTACCTTCTTCGCATGTGCTTTTCATCCTTTTTCTCCAAGCTCTCACATTTTGTTTCAGGTAGTAGTGTTCAAAGATCGAAAAGGGAGGGTTTGGTTTGGCAGGTGGGAGATCCAGCAGTCGTGTTTCTAGATGAGCCCAGTAGTGGGATGGACCCACTGACCAGACGAGCCATGTGGAATTTGATAACCAATGCAGTGATCAAGAAAAACATGAGTGTAGTGCTGACAACCCACAACATGGAAGAGTGTGAAGCACTATGTAATCGAATTGGCATCATGGTTGCTGGCAGCTTGGTGTGTTTGGGCTCCATCCAACAGATCAAGTCATGTTTTGGAAGTGGTAGATATACCCTTTTCTTCCTCCTATCCCTACCTTTTATCTCCCTCCTTGAGATGGAAACCTTGAAGAAACAGTTGATATTACAATAACTTGCAGCAGGATATACATGAGTTCAACAAGCACATATAGAATTGCACAACAGTTCAGAACATAGACTGACCTCTTGTCAATCTTGGGGTAGCAGGCTACACAGTGGAGCTCAGATGCAAGAGTCCCAAGTCATTGCAGTCTCTGCATCAATTTATGATACTGAAGTTTCCAGAGTCAACACTTGAAGAACAGCACATGACAAGAGTAAAGTATCATTTACCCAAGAAAGCCTTTTCACTGTCCAAAGCCTTTTGTGCATTAGAAAGGGAGAAAGATAGGTTAGGAATAGAAGACTACAGTATAAGCCAGAACACTCTTGAGCAAATTTTCTTACACTTAGCAAATGGGCACAATGGTGACATCACTGACAACGAGTAGTAACATCAAAAAATCTGTGACCCAACACCCGAAAAACCATCCAACAGTCATCTCACAATTAAGTGCACATCTAGATACTCTTGTAAGAGACAACACCAAAAAAAGCCTGGTCTCCTGAGCTGAGGCAAAAACTGTATGAAATTAGTCATACATTTGCCCCATTTAGAGATTCTCAGCTTTTCTAGAGAGGTCATAGTTTGCCAGTAGCTGTAGCAACATTTACATACACACCTCCCCACACACACTCACACCAGCATTGCATCCACACTGCTTACATTTTCTTCAGCATATAACCCACAAATTATATAACTAGTCACATTGTTTTCCCCGCAAA
>Ga0209208_10002763_pt1 | contig 25203 bp, 20 predicted proteins | sample S1TSphfallax_3_FD_187694 | JGI IMG/M metagenome (GOLD analysis project Ga0209208, IMG submission 187694) | Host-associated microbial communities from peat moss isolated from Minnesota, USA - S1T2_Fd - Sphagnum fallax MG (SPAdes) (version 2) | ecosystem: Host-associated > Plants > Peat moss >...
CTTCATTAGCTCTGTTCTTCAAACCTGCACAGTGACAAGTCACATATTGCTGATAAAGGGGACACAAATTAAACTAGAAATCTCTGACTTGCTGTCTATCAGATAAATGGAAACCACCTTACAGCTCGTAGGACTAACAGCCATGAAATCATGTCATTGAACAAGTGAACAAAACCAGTTAAGCACTGGTGGACCAATGGAGAGACACATACTAACAATCTTAAGCAAATCTAACTCCCAGGTGACAATGTTCCTTTCCAACATAAAATTGCCAAACCCACTTAAAACAGCATTTTTACAACATTGGGTTATATCTCTAGGTTTGCAAAATGAAGCAAGTACTCAGGGAAGCAGACACTCAGGGTGCAGGAACTAAAATAATTTCCACATCAGATGAAACAACTCATGCCTTCATTTTTGTTCCATATACTTAAGGCTCAATAGAGATTAAGGGAATCCTGCACCAGGTATGGATCAACCTAAAACCTTCACTCCTGTGTAGTCAGGCTCAAGAGAGACTTGAGAAATCCTGCAGCAAGGATGAAACGGCTGAAGTACATAATGGTGAAAACATTATTGATTCCTCATGTTCAAGTGCCACCCTGCCCTGAGAAAAGCCTCAGAAAATTTCAGTTCACAGCAGTGGCCTGCAGTGGACACTAGTTAAGAAACTCTCAAGGGTCAAAACCAAATATCTATCAATGAGATTACAAAGAAACCTCCATAAAACCACTTTGAAGGTAACCATTGTGACAGTTCTGCATAAACCAAAACAAACATGACAATAATGAGTGGTTATAACAATGTAAGTGTTACAAAACATAAGACCACAACCTTCATCATTAAGTGCTACCTCTCAAGAGGCATAGCTAATCCAAAATTGTAAGGGTATCCTAATTCAAGCTGTCACAAGCTTGTGAGAATAATCTTCATTTCATCTTTGCCTGTCCCTGTACAAACAAGCAGAATTAGAATATAGACAAAAGAAAGATTGTAACTGCCACTGTTTTACACGGGCATAAATTTGCATGGATCATCAATATATGTAACTCCACAATCATTCTCTCCCATTTACAATCATTTACTCCGGCATTATTGTGTGGATAATCAATATATGCACAGAACTTCAGGATCTCTCTCTCACATTGACAACAGGACCCACTGCAGATAATCTGCTTTTATGTATTAAGAACTAATGATTTATGCCAACCTGAATAGAATTAAGAGGTCAACGATGGGATAGGGGAGATTTCAGATCCAACAATATATCAGCAAACAGGAAACAGAGGAGGCAGCAACACTAAAAAACACAAAAAATTGAGGAGCAGTGTGAACAACAGTCTCACACATGTCACATGTCCTTCACCAGTATCATGTATGGTAGTGACATAGTGACCATGATAACGTCTCTCTTACTTTATCAGCTCCTGGCAGTGATTGGAGGCCAATGTGGAGGCACACTGCAAATATTACTACAACCAACAATTGGGACAGGCATGAAAAGCAGCCCAAATTGGAAACAAAAAAGTCTATTTACGTCTCTGTGATCTCTTCTTTCTGGCAGGCCTGCCATTTTACTTCAATGTTGTAATTTCACATTGCCCACTTGTTCAGTGAGTGGGGAGCATCTTGGTCAGGTCCTGGTGGAAACAGGGAACTGGTGCACCAAAATCAGGGACATACCTGATAAACAGTAATGCATGGCATGTTCTGTAGGAAAGGTAGAGAACCTTATCAAGCTTGATGCTTGTAGCTTGTCCTTCAACTGCATGCGCAGCTTTCCCCCTCCAGCATTACTTGAATGATTGGGAAATCTAAGTGCAGATTCCTATATGAAAGCTTTCTAAAACTACCCTACTGCCTTCACATACTTTTGCAGAAATGTCATTCATACCATTACGTACACTTTCCTTATATTTGTGGATGTCACAATGCACTGAGTGACCATCATGAGCTTCCCCTATTTGAGTTCGACCCAGCTTCTGGCCCTGCCTGATCACCATTTGCAAATGTTGTCCTTCCTTCACCAGAATAGTCACTATAGTCATCATTCTCACTGGATGAATGGTTATTTCCTTGGGCTCCAGAAGCTACTTCATTCAGATCAAGCATCTGGCGCTGCTTTTTACTACTTCCCACCTCTTGGCCAAGATTTCCCTCTACATCAAAGTCCACAGAACCTCCCTCTGATGGGTCGGACTGGTCACCATAATAGTCCCCTTCAGGTTCCTCTTCTGTTTGCAAACTGAGTTTTTCCCCATTGGGGGGAGGGCCCTCTCGTCTGCTCACCCTTTCCAAAGACCTGTCGCTGCTTCTATCATTATCACTCACCACACCCTCTTCCCTTGGCCTTGCAATTCCTTCAGTAGCCTTGGCATCACCTGCAACCCTAATCTGTTGAATTTGTACTTTGCCATCACTCTGAAGCTTATTCTCATACTCGCTCTCATCATCAAGATTTCCTGCCATGCTGTGAACAGGTCTCTTCCTGTGATGCGCCTCTTTGAATTGGAGATTGTTGACAAAAATAACCCTTGGGCCATTCCGTTTTCGCTTCTTCCTTTTTCCTTCATCACTATAGCTTTGCTGATGAGTACCATCCTCCTCACCACTCTCTTCAACCTTTCTTTCCTCCTCACCTTCATAATCAGCATAATCCTGCTCATACCCTCTGTAGTCTTCAACCCTCTCTGATGAAAGGCTCTCTCTACGCAGCTTGGCTGCTATGTACTCATCATCATAAACAGCCTCCCCTTCTATATCATCATCACTGAAGATGACGCCTGCCTCATCAAACACAGGACTTGCATTTGCAAGCTCTACAGCAGGCTGTGAACTTCGCAGCTGCCTCCTGGGCAGTCCTCCATTGTGAATGCGCTCTCTGCCATGCTTGCCATTGCTCTGGCCATTAGCATGTCCAAGCTCACTGAACTCAGACACACCATTCACCTTGTTGTTGACAGATCTCAAATCCCATCGCAACAGTAGTGACTCAGGAGATTTCTTCTTTGTAGATTTGATGGCTTCACTGATGGAGCGATCATACTCATCAAATGTATAAGTAACTGGTTTGCGTTCACGACGTGAACGACCTGCTGCCAATCCATTCCCATGAATTGAATTGTCCAGTAGAATTGCTTGTCGTTGCTGTTTCTTGATTGTCCGATCCTTCTTCTTTTGGATCTCTTCAAGCTCAGGAAGAATATTCTGCATAATTCTTTTCCCCATTGCCATCTCCATTCTGTTCCGACTTGAAGTCAGCCGTCGTGCAACTTCTTGAAACTCCTCAAAACTGGTTGCTACAGTCTCCCACATGCTCACAAGAGGAGGAGGCACATTGCGTCCTTTTCCTGATCCCTTCCCCTTGCTTTTTCCTGCCACCTGGACCTCTCTATATAACCTGTGTCCAGTGAATGCATCATGTTCATACCAATATATGGTGCCCTCTGCCCCACAGCCAATTTTTTCCTTCCGGAAGACAGACATTGGATGCCCAAGCTTCAGTGACTCATCTATATAAAGCCGGAGGTCATCTTGATCAACTCGCATCTCACAAAGTGCTCTTAAGAGTTGCACTCTCAATACTACATCAAGCTCCTTGTAAGCTGCCATTTCACCACCTTGTGAAGGCAGTAATGGGCATGCCCCTTCAGCCACTTTGGGCCACCAATCCTTGAGCTTCTTGCAAAGAACTGTTGGCCAGGTATCAGTAGAAAGAGCAATTCTACTTGCTGGGGGGATTGCCTTCAACAATGTTACATGAATTCTATCCAACTTGTTGTTTGGAGATAGCAAGGCAGACTCAATGTCTTCACTTGAAAGATCTGGATCCAGCTTTAGAACTGGCCGGAAAACCGCAAAGAAATTGAGGATGGCAGAAAGCTCCCACATGCTGCGAAGCTGGCATCGCTCTTTCCAAGCTGGAGAAGGTGAAGAAGGGCAAATCACTAATGAGGTTGCTCTCGCACTTGTCCGAATTTGCTTATCAACCACAGGGCTCCTAGTGAATGCTTTAGGGGTGGGAGGAGCTGGAGGAGGAGCCGGTCGAGGAGGTAATCGAGTAGAGCATGCCCGGGAAGGCCGTCTGGGAGGTTGCTCAGTTGCAGGTGGTGTGGCTGCCATTGTGAGTCTTCTAACATCTCCTAGTAATCGTTTCTGATCTGACCTTTCTTTTGTGTTTCGACTGTCATTCATTCTCCCAAAATGGAACTGCAATTTCTCTCCATCCGATAATCCTTGTCAGAAAGGCAGCAAACAGAAGAGAATAATCAAGTAGGAGGATTTTTGTCAGACCTCCTAAACGTAATGGTAACCAAGTCCTGAGCATAATCCTGACTGGGGGAAGGTCAACAGGCAGGAGACACTGAGAATAGGTGACCATCAGCAAGTGTCAGGTGACTGAGGTTCGTCTGAGGTCTGGACCCACTCCTTTGTGGAAGCACGATCTTTGAGCCAAGGAATCAATAAGAGACTCTCCCTCGTGAGCTTAATAGTTCTACAGAGCTGCAAAACTATACCTGCAGGACGTCGTTCTTAAAACCTAGAGTGCTGCTGGTAAGACCTAAAGCTTTAGGTGCCTCAGACCTAGAGGTGCGCATACCTGTGACCTTGAACATCGAGCTCGCTAATCAGTACGCCACGACGTCTCCAAGAAACGCCCCCGCGGTACTACCGAGACTCTTCAGGAATTCAAGTGCACTCAGGTTGGGGGAGACGCAGTTTAGGAGAACTTCTAACAACAGAGTGCATGTGTACATGGAGCTTTCGGTGTCATTGCGCCTGGGCTAGTACTCGAATAACACCTAAAGCAGAGCTTCATCACGGACATAGAAAGGAGACATGGCACTCACACAGTTCCGCTTCTCGCATGAGGGCTTTCCGCTTCCAACTTCGCCGTCCGGCGTCTGGGTAGTTCGGACTGCCAACAGGGAAGGAGAGACCTGCGACCGAAGAGCAGGAAGAACACCTTTTCCGCCACCGTCGTCAGTTCCGCTTACAACAACAGCTGTTAACGACCAGGAAGGAGATCCGACGCGACTAGTATCCTGCGTCTCGAGTCTACGAACAGCCCAACCAAAACATCTCTACGGAGGACATCCAACATCGGTGACCACGAAACCTCGGATACTCCACTAGCCACCGACAACACGATCCCTACTACCATGTTTCTGAATCACAATCCACGCATCACAAAACCTTCAAGAAATAGGGGAATAAAATATACAAAAGACATTCAAGAGGGGGAGGTGAGAACGAAAGAAGGACAACAACACTACACCGCCATGAGACTACCAAACGGAAATCATACTTTAACAATCAGAGCTTCATCTCCGGCTTCCGGGAGCCTCAAGCCAAGAGAAAAATCACGACTGGAAGCTAGTGCAAGCGGCAGCAGGGATCGGATGAAAGAGACAAAAGATTTGACAAGGCGGCGTGTGCAAACAGAGCTGAAAGTCGAAACGCGCAACGCCACAGCCATGCGTTTTTTTCTTCTTCCCCTTCCCACCAAAAGGCAAACAGAGCTCTCTACACGCAAACAGAGAACCCAAGAGGAGAGAAAGAGACACGCGACTGTATGGATGAAAACTGGTGTACATGGATGCAAAAAGGCCGAATCGGGATGAAAGAACGAGGTACGAAACCTAGGTGCCGTCAGCGTGGATGCAAAACCGTGCACATGGATGTGAGATAATGGATGAATCTTCTCTCTCTCTCTTGCGTGCGCGCGCCCTTTCTGTTTTCCTCGCGGAGCTTTCGCTTCTCTTTTTCGGTACGTTTGTGCTGCACGGTTTAATGGAGGGGATTTCATGGTCTTTGTTCATTGAAACTTCTCTCTGTCCATCATTCATCAGGATCCTTTTGCAATTTATAGCACTTCACAGCCATCATCATCCTGTTGCACCTGACACCCGTGTGGTTGAGCTGCACTACTGCTAGGCTTGTCTGTGTGAAACCCTTATAAGATCTGATATGCAATCAGCTAGAATCTGCATTTTTCAGGAGGGTGCCCCTTTTGTATGGTGAACACCCACTTTCTTGGTGCATCTTGCATATACAAAACATGCATTTGGAAATACACAAAATACATTTTGTGAGCACATGTTTTTCCATCTGCTGAGAACTGGATTTCAACTTTCAATTTAGAGAAGGCAGCAGGGGTTAGATGGTAGGACCCTTGAAACCGTTCCACTTACTTCTATAGCTTCTGCTAAACTTGTGACTCTCTGTCTCTCTGTCTCACTCATTCTTGCTGTCAGGGTCCTTGCTGCAGACCTGACCTGACTGCAACTGCGTAGGGCCGAATATCCACCTTGGTGACAAGACCATTTTGCACATAAGGATCTTTGTCGATGAATCTCTGTACCTCTGCAGAGCATTGCAAACATGATGAGATGGCTGACGATGTCTGAGCAAACGGGAAGAAGACTTCTTCAGAACAGGGGAGGGATGACTATGCTGGTGGCCATGAATCTATACTGTTCCAATATCAAATTTCTGCAGATAACATTTCTTCTTCCTTTGTTGGTATTGGTCTTTTCAGTTGCAAATTTGTCACATGTAAGAAGAGGTTTCTAGCTTAGGAAACAAACACTCCACTATGTCTTCATCCTCCTCTCTTTACAAACAGTATGAAATCAGCTATTTGGCAACCTTATATCTCTAGTCTCTCCACTTTTTCCAATTCTGAAAGTCATTACTAGCCTCAGATGGATAAAATTCATGAACCCTTGAGGAGAGCTTGTGCTGTTCTAGCTAGGTAAGTGACACTCAAAACCATCAGGGGAAAATGGGCTTGGAGCTAGAGCTAGAGCTGGCATTACTGAAAGCTACTTTTCTGCTGGATAGTTAGTTCATCTTCTTGGATTTGAACTCTACAAGGTTGCAGTGCCAGACAAAGGGTGCTTACTGCAAGATTTCAGAAGGGATCTTATCTACCAGTGTATTAGGATGCAGCTTGGGTGCAACCTGTTTCTCATTGTATTTGAGAAATCAGGTGTGATGAAATGGCCCACTGAACAGATCCCTTGCAAGATTGGGTTGTTGTATATATGAACTTGAAAGAAAGTACCTTTGATATTGTGGACATAGAAGATTAGCAGTGCCCCATCTACTGGAGAACCCCATGCACCTCCCAGCAGCACCTTTCCCTCGTCAACCAGCTGATTTGCAAGTGCCAAATGCTCAGCTCTGTACTGACCTCGCCTTTCAAGTATATCAGGTACGTAATCTGTTCCAAGTCACCAAAGGATGAAACACAGTACACAAAATAAAGTACTGTAGCTATGGTTATAGAAATCAGGGGTATGTAGGTATGTAGATTGTTGCATCAGCTTTGGAGCTATTCATCATCAAGTGATGGCATCTCATATTGGTAGAATACAGTCTACGAGAAAGAACAATGATCCAATTGTTGCCTGACTAATGAAAAATTATGGGAGAAAAGGAAGTGGATTAAGGAATTTGTTTTATGTTTGGACTCATGAAGGTGGTGAATCATCAGCTTCATGATCTTGCAATGGTGAAATCACACAGCAGAAGAGAGAGAGAGAGAGAGAGAGAGTGATAAATTTGTGGACAGTTAAATGACAAACATAACCCATCTAGACAATGCACCAGATTAGATTCTCATCATCAGTATCAACTCTCTAAAGCTCAATTTTCTAGACTGGAGTGATTGCAGAGGAGATTTGGTAATGAAAAACTCAGCAACCAAAGAATCAAAGAGGCATCAATTTCTAAAGGTTGGAACAAAGATGAATTGATTTAAACTTTTTTCTTTTAGGTGTTGAAAGTGAGGTGAGGAAACTTTTTTGTAAGGCGGTGTAATTTGATGCTCCTCACCTGGCTTCTCATCCTTATTTTGGATCCATGTTTTGGTGTTTACAGTCATCTAATATTGTGTACTAATGAACAGTTTCAATATATATTCAGTTTCATTAGTTCACGAGCTTTGGGGTTAGAACTTAGAACTAGATGAACATAGTGATGAGGGGGATGATTAGAGTAGGGAACCAAGCTTAATTACCTGCTGCTTTTTTTTCCTTTTCTTTTCCTGTTGTATCTGCTGGGTATCATGGGAAAAAGGAAACAAATGGGGGCTGTTTTGGAAAATGGCAGAGGAAAAAATATGCAGGTTAACATGTGCTCCAATTACAGTAAAAAAATCAGAGCAGATCTTCATGCATAAGTTGAAGACAACAAGATAAAAGATGAATATGGTTAGTTGTTGATGTTGAGTAAATTAGGGATGATTAGGGTTTGTTGATGATGACTAAATTAGGGGTGATTAGGGTTGGTGGTGACAACAAAAATAGGGAAATTTAGGGTTTGTCAGTGGTGTGATTTAGGGTTACATTACAGCTAAATTAAGATTAGGGTTACATTGCAATTAAGGCAAAGCCCCTGGCAGTGGGCTTTACTGGGTTTAGTCATCCTAAATGAGAACCCTAGGATTTTTCCTTTGAACTTGCCATACGGTGCAGACCCATTGTGGAATGAGCTGCTTGTTTTTCCATGTTTCGCTTATTCTTTTTCATGTAGCCAAAAGGAGCAAAAAAGTTTGAACTGTTGCAGAGAATGGGGCAGCATATCACGCACCATAGACAACTGCGAAGTATTGGCGACTCGTGTGCTCTTCCGCAGTCATGGCTGCTGATGTTCCCAGACTTCTGCAGCAGATCATCTTCTGTCCTTCATGTAATTTGTGTCGACCAAAATCGGCCACAAGGGAGTCCTTCTCGTGTCTCGTAACAGCGGAGGTGATGATTCTGAGTATGCTTCTCACCTTCGTCTGCGTCAACAGTCATTATGGTGCAGAGATTGAGATGCATTACACTAAACACATCCATCTCAGCAATTTTTCTTTCTGAATCATATGTCCAAGAACGAAACAGGACTTTGCGGATCCCTTAAAGTACTAGAACTTATTCATAATCTAAGCGGAAGACTCAACAGGTTTGATCGTTGCGAATAATACTCACCTCCGACTTCGGAAATTTGACGGCGGCAGTTACCAAAGTCCTTATGGTCGAACTTGTTGCCCCACCAGAGACCATCGCCATCTCGTTGTCTCTGTTTCATCAACTGGCTTAACCTAGGACAAACGCTAGCTCAGCGAAATAGCAAGCTTTATCAGATCCTGGACATCGTTGGGAAATGTTTGTTTATAGGGCGTCATTCGCACAAAGCCGATCAAACCAGATCAAACCGAATCTATTCGATCCCCTCTAATGGCTCTTGATCAATCGACAACGGAGAATGCCACCGGTTTTGCCATGTGTAGCTGAAATTTCACCTCTTCCATGTATCCATCCTTTTGTGATGATGTACTGGAGGATTTAAATATCATCAAACTTCTCTGCTGGCGCATTTGTTGGAGATCACAAAGAAAGAGGAAGCAGTGCATGGACCTTTGAGAGAGTGAAGCTGTTGCAAGTCATATCGTCAATACCCTAATATCGAGAAGCGTTAGTGCTCTTCTCTCCTTTTCGATCAATTTCCTGCTCAATTTGGTACATGTACTGTTGGAGAATGAAGAGAAGACTACACAAGGAACTCACAATTGGGGTTTAGTGTGCGTGTAAGCTTCATGTCATTTCAACTTGTCTCTGTAAAAGCAAGCATCAGGTACTCAAGCAAGAATGGTGCATGCAAGCAGATCAAAATGGGTACAAGATGACATGGTTTGGCATTATGCTGAAAACTCTGAAGCAAACATCATACTCACTTCCAACTCTGGAGCAGACATCTTCAAGGGGAAGGTCTTTTACATAAAGATGAAGGTCTTGGGACCTGAGTGCGGTCTCTTTGACACAGAGATGACTTGAGCAAGGTGATGCTTGGCTTCTCCACAAATTATGCACCATTTTATGTTGTTGTAACTGGCCCAGTCCTATCTGTCTTAAGTTTGTTCATATTCCCACCATGTTGCAAGAATGCTATATTACAGTTACATCAATGGAATTTTCTCTACTTATCATGTAGAGAATGGTCTCAACTGTTGGTGTAATATGATGTCAGGTGGAGTTGTTAAAAACTCATCAGTTGCAGACCTCAGCTGTATGCATACTTGCTTTTACAATTTGATCTTCACCCTTTAAATAATGTGGGATTTTTCTTGTTTTTGCTTGAAACTTAGCCTTTTAGCTGCTCAGCTTTTGCCTTTGCTATATCCCTATAGTCCGGCAATTCCTGTTGACTAACTCATTTTCAGCCCACTTGATCCTGGTTGCATTTTCATTGCCTTTCAGATGATCTTCTCTTTTCTCCTTATGCCTCCATTCATCCTATAGTTAGGTTTTGTTTTTTTGGCCATGTCAAGCTCTGTATTCTCGTGAGAAAATACAAGATGGAAGTTGTGGCAGTACTTGTTCTACATTTCCTTTCTTTTGACTTGCAAGGGTAAGGGCCAGTTATACTCTGAATGATGGGCAAACTGCTTGTGTTTGCTGTTGTCATGTTTGTCAGACAATTCTCTTGGTTATGGCTTTGATGATCAAACTCAAAGCTATTATCATTGATAGCAATCTCCAACAAATATGAGAACCATAAACTGGAGAACTTCAAATTGGTGGAGTATTGCATCCTAACTGAGATTGAAATTTATATATCTCAAAGTTGGTCTTAATTGAAATTGCAATTTATATACTATTTTGTGTATCTACCAATTTCAAGAGGAGGCAATTTTGAGAAATGAAAACTTTGAGAGATATCAACACCTTGGCAGACATGGAGTAGTATGGTGGAAGGAGCCAATCATGCATGATATCTGTTCAAGCAGCCCCTTTCAATGCAGAGTAAGCACCTCCTTCAGCAACTTTCACCAGCAAGGAGATGAATCATGAGACTGATCATTTTCTGCAATGTGGGAATATCTCTTGAGTGCAAGCCAACATCATGACTGATTCTTCCCAGTGCTTCTGGAAATGTGACAGAAACTCAGGACGCAGGTTTTGTATAATGTTTTGCCTGAAGTTTTGGGCAGATTATTATGTATTTATCTATACCCGCCATCAGAAGCTGATAAAGTTAGCAGGTAGTAATGGCAGCTTGTCACTGCTGATACACTGTGTGACTTGTGCAAAGTTATGATTGCACTTATCGCCATATTACCCACAAATTGTTGTTGTAGATATTTCTTTTCAGTAGGTGATCTTTTATGTGCTGATTACAATCAGCACACTTCTTCAGAAGACCCACATAGCCTGTTGATGTTCCATTGGATGTTCTCTAGACTTGAATCTTTTGGTTGTTTTAGGTTCTTTGTTAATGCTTCCACTGACATCCAGTTTCCAGTGCTGGACACAACTTTAGGTGTATCTTGTCATTAACCGAACGTTGAATAGCAGATTTTGAGAAACTTGTTGGAATTGGTGATATAGTGTCCAAGTTAGATTTATAGTGAAAAGACTTTTCTCAGAATGGAAGACATCTTTTGACCAACAAATTGGAGAGAGAATTTGCAGCTAACTTACCACTGGTGGATGGATACCTCAACCAGAAAACTTAATCTTGCAAAACTGCAGTCTGCATGGAGGGAACGGCATCACCCATACTATAGTGGCCATTTACTGAACAGAGAATCACATATGACAGAGTTGCAAGCCAGATGGAGAAAAATGCAATAATCTATGGGAGGTCTAGGTTTTGTTTTGGTAGAAACACAAATAGAAAACATCATTTAGAAGGCTGTTGTGTTGAGCTCTATGGTTAGATTCAGAGTCTGCAGCAAAGATTGGAGCATAAGTCTCACACTGCCAGGTAAGTGTTTCATTGTTTGGCATCATTTGAAATTTGCAACTGGGCTTCAATCACGAATTCCTCTCCACCGAGAAATTTGAGAACAGTTACAGTTTTGAATATATGCTGGATTTAAAATATATTGAAAATAATTGAAAATCTGGATGGTTTTCAGGTTAGGTGGTAATTTAATTATTTTTGAAAATGTCAAAATTTCCAGAAATTTGTTCTTCTGAAATGTGAAAATAAGGAAATTACAAGGGAGGGAAAAATACAAAATTGGTGGAAATCCAAGAGCTTGTTGGTTCAAGCTAGTCCACCATTGCAAAGCAGATCCAATAATTGTTTTCTCTATCCTATGATTTGTTGGAACATTATCTCTCCCCATTTTTGCAAGAAAAGGCAATAATGTTTTTGTAAAATATTAGAGGTTCAGAGTTGAGAGACCCTACAAAAGAAGTTGCCTATATTTATTGTTGAAATGCTATAAATTATTTTTTTACTGCCCAAGTGGATTTTGAAAAATAAAATAATTATTCAGCACCTTCAGGTGCCAAACCTGAAGAGGTGCTGTAATTAAATGTATACTACAATTTTCTCCTCAAGCTTCTATACACAGTGCCAACCTCTTTTTTTTATTTACAAAATTCCGCCCAAAAAGCAAAATTCAAAATTCAAAAAATATGCGATTTTGAAAGTTTTCACTCACCAAAAGTGAGGGAAAAAATAGTGAAGATGCTAGATTTCTATATTTGGTTTTCAGTGTGTAGCCAAAAATATAGAAGGATGATTAAAGCACTTCATAAATTACTTATAGAAAATTGGCCAAATATTCGTAGGGATGATAATCTGACAGGAAGGGAATTATTTCATAAGGCATTGATTACCTCGGTTGTTACACAGTGTAAGTCCCTGCTGTCAGGACTTACCCTATACAAAACCCTTAGACGCAACTGGTGACAGCTTCGATGGCAAGTTCATGGTGGTTAGTTTCGAGGTCATCATCCCTTACAGCATTCTACGCGATCCCATCGCAGTTGACGGAATCCCAGGAAACTTAACACATCTGCTGAACGCAACCTGGACGGTCCCCACCAACCAATCCAGGTTGGAGAACGAATAGTGTACTCACAGGATGTCTCCTACGAGGCAAGCGATATCCGGTGGTCTGATAGGTGGAAGGCCTATTACAGAATGGGCACTAGAGAAGTTCGCCTTTTTTTCCGACTGGAGCTTTCTCTACATCCTTTGTATTCTCGTAAACGGTTATCACATTTATGTACTTGGACGTTACGAAAGGCTTCAAGGCCAAAGGCGCAATGATGTGGAGCCTTCCGCGGGTAAGCTCGTGATGATGGATGTATTCCAGGCACCAAGGTTTCCGGAGATTCTTTGCATTGTGGTGGGCAATGGGCTACATATCACATGCACAGCCTTGGTGATAGGCTCATTTTTCGATGTAATCTTTCTGACCTCATCAGTTCCTCCGGGCATATCAACAATCACATGCATGATCTTCATCTACTCCTTTTCAGCATCGTTGGGGGCTATGTGGCTACATGGATGTGGAGCACCTTCAAAGAAGATGCAACGGCCTGGATATCGATCTCATTAGGAGTGGCTTGCTTCTTCCCCGGCTTTGTTTTCACGCTTCATATTCTCCTCAACGTCATGTATTGGTCAAATAACAGCACCTGTGCAATGTCTATCTGGGTTTCCATCCTTTTATTGCTGATATGTGTTGGTATGTCAGTGCCATTGACACTATCGGGAGGCTTCTTGGGCAGACGAGTAAAGCGAACACAGTTTCCTATGCCCACAAACGCCAAATTCCCTCAAAAGATCAGTTCCCATGGGTCTGGATCTTCGTAGCTGGCGTCGTCCCCTTTGGATGCATCATGTATGTTGCCACATTTTCCATCATGTCCAGAATTTTGTGGGGACGAGCATACTATCCATCACCTAGCAATTTGACCCTGTTGTTGCAACTGCTCGTCCTGGTGTGCAGTCACGGATCACAATTGCTCACATTTCCGAATTCTCCTTTTAGAGGATCACCGCCAGTGGTGGAAGATCGTTTTTTCCTCAGGCTCATCGGGATTCTAAGTGTTTCTATACTCCCTCAGCTTTCTCTTGGATGATCTGCCTGACATGTTGAATGACTTTGTTTCGATTCTCATATACATGGCTTACTCTATTCTACTGGCGATCACAGTCATGTTTGCAACTTGCTCAATAGGGTTGCTGCCATCATTCTTTCTTGTGCATCATGTCTTTATGGTGAAAGTGAAATTTTTGGAAACCTCAACAGAGACCAACAGCTTACTCTTCACCTAGTTCAATAATATACAGTGTACACCCAGTATGTCCCAGCAAGTTGATAAATCCTTTATACCTCTCTTGTGCACAAGTTTCTACCCTCTCTAGATCTCCCTCTCTCTCATGTGGAGTTGATTAGTTTTCCTTTTCAATGTGTATACTATGTACCATATGTATCTCCACTTTCAAGTTATCCATGAGATTGCAATTCTCAATTCAAAATCTTGAGTTGTTCAATGAGATGAGTCAAGATTTCAATAGTTCTCGATGAAACTTGGTGAAGGTTTTTGTATTGGCAAGTTAAGATTCTACATTAATGTTTGCTGTGAAGTCACCTTTGTGTAAGTTCATTGATAGTCATACTTGTTCTCTTTACAATCCTTGGGTATTCAGATTGTTAGTTAATATGTTTCAGTTGCATTGGTCAACTCACATATCACATATCAGATACTCTGGATTCATGATCAATACAAGCATGATCAGCATATTCTGAGCTGTAATTTGTATATATATTGAATTAAAAGAAGTTTCTCAGCTCAGCTTTCCAATTTCATAATGACTCTGTGACTACAGGGTACAATGCAGAACTAACAGAAACTTGAGGTAATGTTAAAGTATCTGAAGTTTGAACATGAAGACAAATAGACCACAACAGGATCATGACTTTTAACACAGGTGAAGACTGCAGAATGCAACCGACCATGGAGTATTTATAGCATACATATGGTATAGTACAGTGATTTCAACTAGAGAGAGCAGAACTGCCACAAATCACATGTAACAATGTGGACTCAGTTGTTGCAACTATCCGCATTTCTTACATTCCAAAATAATCTCTGGGGCCTGCAACAGTTTCATTTCACGTTTGTGTACCAAACCTCAGATTTTTGTAGTGGTGAGCTATTTTGTTGGTGGTGTCTCCTTAGTTCTGCAAAGAAAAAACACTCAGTGTTGATCATCTGCATGTTTTGACATCCGACAGTGAGATCATCATCTGCTACAAGTTGATTAGCACTACTCATAGGATAGAGATTTGTTGGATAAAGCATAGTAGTGTGCTCATTTTCTTCTGCACAAGCATAATAGTAGATGCTCATTTTCTTCTGTACAAGCATGTGGTTGGCTTCTAAACAATGTATGGCTGTAAATGTGTAGGCATAGAAGCAGGCAAGTTCCAAAAGATTGGTAGTGCTAACAGGTAGTGTAGGCAGCACATTGTGGAGGAGGCTGCACAACCTAGTAGTACTGTGGAGGAACCTCATATGAAATGTTGCTCTATAGCTGAGTGAATATCAGCAAATCCTCATTATATCTCTCACAAGTCCCAGTCTCTATGCTGGCTTTTCAGGAGTTCTGCCAGCAGGGACAGTGGCAGGATTGCACAGCTTAGGCCTTTCCTTTTTCTGTGAATCCTCAGCAGTGGGAAGATGCCTAATCTCAAGATGTGGGAAGGAAATAGTTTTCTAAACCAAAGGAAGGGGCCAGGTTCTCCATGGTCTTGGTGCTGACCCTGTCACTTTATCCTATTGGTGAATAGTGCACTTCTTGACAGAAAAATGTCATTCCCTGCCAATGTTTTTGTGGCATCAATAATGCTCTCCCTTCCCTCTCCATTACAACCAGTAGTGTGGTTCATTCATGTGCTCACTTTTGTTTCTTTTGTGGACATGCAGAACCTTACCTGTACTTCATTGCCTACATTTAAAACTTCATCTAGAGTTGACATCTTTTGTGTTTGCAGTAATTTAGCAGCATTTAAATTGTATCCATGTGGCATGAAAGGCTACATGAAAGCTTGGAAGGGAACAATTCTCACAGCATAAACATGGGTACATGTACATTCAGGAGGATTTGTGGTGCCAGTGGATGCAGGTACTGCATTTAATTTGGTTGAGCAAAAGCCCCTTGCTTTCATGTGGTTAGGGAAAGGCTTGGTTAGGTTACCATCCTTAAATGCAACTCATTTGGCACAAGTTGCAGCTCACTGATTTTTATCTTAAACTCCTCAACTATAATTTCTCCAATAGCTTTGCATCATGTAATTGTGATCACAGTGGTCCCATGTCCATTCAAATATATCAACACCTCTACTAAAATTTTGTCCAGTTCTCCATCCTGAGAAGTTCATGTATGGGAAGGATGTTATAACAACTGGATTGTCATGCTTTCCACCATGTACTGTTCTCAAAATTTTGGCATCTCTGTTACAAAACAATCTAAGCATTCTGTAGGTTAAGCCTGTGATGTCCAGCTCTCATGCGACCAGTCAATTGGAATGACAAGAAATCTCACATTGGTCACAACAGAATAGTTCTTCATGGTCATTGACACTTTTGCCCTATCTGTTTTCCTTCACAACATGTCTTCAACTTTCCTGATGTTCACTCTTGAAATTCTCTCAGATCCTGAAGAGAAGAATCACTGTTTTTGGAGCACTAGTCTGTCAAGAGTAAGAAGACAAATTTCATTCTCGGGATCTCTAAACTCTATTTCTCTGGGAGTTTTGTAATTGTTGGATTGATCTATTCATTTCTCACCTTTTCCAAATCATGTAGGAGTGCACAAGGATTCCATGCTTATTTTTCTTTCCAGTCCTGTTCTCTGAGCTCACATAGATTTGCAGAAAAGGCCATGTTTGGGCCTTCTAACATTCCACCATGTCAATCCCCTGATCCAATAGACTGCACCCTTGCTCTCCACTAATGAGCACCCAACTCTTTCTCTATGTATTTCTTTCACCACTAGCACTGATTTCAAAATTAAAACACATTATTGAATTAAAACAAGTTTGCTACAGAGTTTTAGTTGCATCAGATGTGCCTCTCAATGAGATTCATCTTCCATTATTCTAAGTGTTGGATGTTCCCCATACCAGACTATCTGTGTATTTCATCCCAAAGATATTCATATATTTCTATAGCCTAGACCCATGCAGTCAAATTCATCAGAACAGTCAATGAAACTGCTGGAGTTGTCATTATACAGAAATATTACAGGGTACATGCAACATGAGAATCATCTTACATTATTTTGAGTGTTGGATTTCCCCCATAACAGACTATATGTCAATTTCATCCCAAGGATATTCGTATATTTCTATGGACCCACGCGGTCAAACTCATCAGAACAGTTGATGAAACTGCCATTATGCAGAAATATCACAGGATACATTTTTAAACATGCAATTTTGACTATAACTCTTTGGTGATTGGAAGAAAATGCACCATCATGTTTGAAAGGTCACTTGCCTTTCCAAGGCTTGCTGTGCTAAGGCTCACTTTACACTAGAACCCAAGCCCCAGAAATCTCTGGCCCACCTTTTAGGCCAACTTTACATTAGGGCCCAAGAATGGTCCCAACTTAAAATAGAGCATTCCTTTTGGTGGATAGCTGGAATTCAGACCCATTGGCTTTACACTTAGGCCTAAGCCCAAGAACTAAAAAATGAGTTAGCAACCAGTGGTTGAGACTCATGAAGGCTTATCAGAAAATCAGAGACCAGGTGGTTGCCATGCATGAGTGTTCATGAGAAGGATAGAAATTTTTAATAAGCCTTCATGGCTTCTCTGTCCCCAATTGAATGCCCTCACAGTTATTGAGTAATCTGTTAACAAAAAGTGGCTGCCTCAAAATGGAGAACCAGGAACATGGGGGAAGTTTTTCTCTTCCTTGTTCCAGACTCATGTATGGCAACCAATGGTTGAGACTCATGAAGGCTTATCTAAAATCAGAGACCTCTGGAATGAAGGAGCTAGCAGATGGAAATCAACTGAAATAGAGAGGGACTTTCACATGCAAAGAGGGGCAGCTGGTAGAGTAGAACTCATCGAAAGCCTCCCTTTGGATTTATCAAATGCACATCTCCTGTGCAAAATATGCAGGGTAGGGAAACTCAATCACAAATTAACTTGTATCACAGATCTCTCTGAAGTTTAACTTCCAAACTCAATCAGAGAATATTACAGTCATGCCTGCTTCAAAGAGTAATTTCAATATTTTCATTTTGGAGTGTAAGGTAATGTGAGTACCTTGAACTTGTAAACCCTCTTAAAACAATCCCCTGAAATACCACAGTTGAGCTTCAAAATGGCAGATGGATCTGAAACAAAACAAACTGTCCATCTTATGCCATTGGCAAGACTATCCATATTTTGCCTATCTGTACATGGCCCTAACGGCTACAGAACATGGTTCATCAAACAAGTGAGATATGGTATGGGCTCCCATAGACATCACCAAGCAACCTAATTTTGGTGTCATTAATCATGAGAGTTTTGTCACCAAATTAACAGATTATGTTCATAGACATGAATAACTTTTTGTAGACAATTCTTTGCAGCAGGATGAGACATTGCTGCACCAAATGGATGCTCAGAACAATTATTCTATATCAAAGAATTGTGACTAGTCATTATGGCTTGAAATCTTCTGCACAATTTGCAGAGGACAATTTTGCTACAGGCATTATCCTTCTCACCTTCATCTGAGTTGATTAACAAGCATTCAATGGATCTTGAATCAACTGACAAGCTTAAGTACATGAAGTCAAGCTGAAAGCTGACAACTTTTGCACATCATTGCCAAAACAACAGCACAGAGTCCGTGCTGCCTTCAATGGCTTCTAGTTCTTGTTGGTCAACAAGATCTGCCATGTCATGCTTGTATGCACGATACTCAGGGAAAATTATAGATGTGGGGAGGCCCTTCTGAATAACATGAAATGTACCAACCATTTACTAACCATAAGCAAGCACAAGAAAATTATATGTTGTTAAAAGAACAACATTAGGTTAATCACCAAATCCTTGTAACTCAATAACCCCCCATGCTGTGGGGTGTCCCATCTTTTGGATCTAGTAGTACCTGGGCCGAGACAAATTGCTGAATTCTTGGAGATGTAGGAATTTGGGACAACGTTGCCATTTAGTAATCACAAGGATGGGAAATGTGTTGTTGAAGGAGATCTGGAGTATTTTCAAGCAGCTTGTGAGGCAAGCTTGAAAAGGCTCAATGTTGAGGAAATTGATATTTATTGCCAGCACCATGTGGATATTAATGTTCCAATTGAAATCACTGTAAGAGATGCACCTTCATGTCCTTGTGATGCTGTTGCTTGTGAGTCCTGAATTGACATGTTTTCTTCAAATGTCCTGTTCTCAGTCAAGCATAACCAATGTGTTATAACCATTCCTGAAAGATGACTTATTACAATCTCATGCAAGAGTTTGTTCCTGGAAATGGAAACATTCTAATAAAGAAAACATCACGTTACGTTTTACAGGAAAATTAGTCAGAAGATGAAAATCACAATTGACTTTCTGAGCAGCAGATTACAATGATGAAATGCATTTCTTGCCTAAAGAGTACTATTCTGGTTCTAAGGTTGCTTGTCTTCAGGTAGGAGAGAATGAAGAAGTTAGTGGAGGAAGAGAAGATCAAGTACATTGGGCTCTTGGAGGCATCACCATCTGAAATTTGCTGGGATCATTCTGTGCACCCTATAACTGTTCCAACTTGCAAGTAATTTTCCATCCTTGCCTTAAAGCTAGATCTAATGATCACCAATTAAGTGTCTACCCACTTGTGAGCAGAAACAGGGGCAATGCTCTTCAAATGGAGCATCAAGTTTATAATAGGGTATACTGTTGGTTTTGTTAGACATTGATATTACTGGCACAACAGGACAATTTTGAGAAGAACAAGCTCTTACTGGAGCAAGTCTGCAAAATTGCAGAGAAGAAATGCTTATTAAGCCAGTTAGCATTGGTGTAGGTTCTTCAGAAAGGTGGGAATGGTACAGTACCCATTCTTGGGACAATGAAGAAGGCAAATTTGGAGGCGAATGTTGGAGCTCTGAGTGTGAAGCTTTCTGAGGAAGAGATGCAGGAACTCCTAAGTGCAATTCCCAGTGAGGCTGTTTCTGGAACAAGAGTCAGTGCTGCAATGCTGGCTCAATGCAAGTACTCCTCCCCTTTCATCTTGGAAGGGTGCTACTCACACACAAGGTTACAAGAACTGTCCTTTTGCCAATGAAGCAGGTAGAGAGAGAGGACTCCGACCTAATAGCCTGTTCTCTCAAAAACTATATACCTATTTGTACCTCAATCCATGGGGTCTGTTTAGTCTGAAGCTGAAAGATGGGTGTTACCTATCTATGTCTTCACTATCTCCAGAAGATAGGGAAAATTATCTCCAGGTTGTCTATGCATCCAAACTGCACACCTGGTAAACATTTCAAGGAAGAAAGGGGAAGAGAAGTCATGAGCCTGTGCCAAAAAAGAGTATTATTTGAAGTTTATGTCTTCAAATGACTTCACAGCAAACTACTATGCTAATTCAAGAAAGCAGTAGTATTGATGCATATGCAGTCTTTAGCACTTTGAGAAACATTTACTACTTTGTTTTGACACATGTGACCTTAATATTAAGGTCATACAACAGTAGTACATACACAGCAACATTGTGTGGTTCCAGTTTGAGACTGCAATCTACAGCACATTCTGCTAGCTCTAATGTTGCCATGATTCTGCAACCACCAAGCACTGTGTTCAAGATGTATCTGCCTCAATTGGCATATTTATTGATGAACTCCTGAGCTCATCCAAGTGCTGTGCAGGTGTAATGATGTAGTCTTGACACTAGAAAGGAAGTACTCATGGCCTTCATCAACTAAGTGAGATTGGTGGGGATGCTCATATAAGCATATGCTGGGCACAGTCATGGTGTTACTTCACACCTTGTTGCATGCATAAATAGACTTTATATGCCTCCCCACCATGACTGTGCCCAGAATATGCTGCAGTCACTGCATTCCAGGAAAAACAGGAAACAAGTTTGTCAAAGACTTGACTAGCAACTAACATAGTCCAACAGTTGACATACACATAGAGCATTAACAACCTGAAGATTTTGCTGCAAACCACTTTTGGGTAATATGGGCATGCACCTGCTTCCCATTGTGAACTTTGTGCACTTCTGCAACACACAGACATACATATTAGCACCAACACCATGAACACCCTGTTGATTCGTATTCTGATATTGGCCCTTGAGCCAAAGTAGTGCTGTTGGTTGCATCATGGTCCTAATATTGTTGCGATCATGATCTCCATACTATCACAAGGCACATCTACTTAACTCAGTCCTACAACATTCTACTAATGAGAGCAAAGGTTATGAGTTAATAAAGAGGAAACAAGTGATAAATTTGAATGTTCATCTTTTATTTTGTTTCCACCTCAATTGCAAGAAAACTCATGACTCACCAGGACTGTTCATCAATGACAAAATAATTATTGTTCAATATCAGATCTGTTTGTCAATATGCCCAGAACAGTACCACTTGTCATCTCGGCAAGCTTCTTCATGGTGCCCTCAAAAGTACGAACCCTTGGGAGGTTGTGCTTCACTTTGAGACAGCACCAAGTGCTAAGATTGGATCCAAGGAGTGTTGAGAACATAATTATCCAAAGGGCCTCCTCTGAGTGCACATATGCCATAGGTTTGGGCATAACCTTTGGCAACCAACCTTGTTTTGTACTTGCTCATAGATCCATTTGTATTGTGCTTGACTTTATACACCCATTTGCACCCAATTGCCTTCTTGTCCTTGGTAAAAACACCAACTCCCAAGTAACATTAGCATCTAATGTCACCAGCTCCTCATCCATGGCATGGTCAAAGTCTGGATCTTGTCATGTTGTGTGTGAAAACACAAAAATACAGAACTGAACACATTAAGCTTCAAGCTAACCACCTCAATCTCCATGGGATGAAAGCTACAAACTTATAGTGCAAAATATGATGATGAGTAGCAGCATTGGTTTGAGGAAAGTGTTATCCAATCCCCACATGCTCATAAAGCCTTTTAAGCTACTGGAAATACTTATAATCAAAGTGATGAAAAGCCACAACCAAGAGTAGTAGATTCTTTGTTGTCTCAATGCACATCTTAGAAGTTCCTCGGTGGAGCTCCTCCATAACTCCGAAACTCTGTGACAAGTCTCTAAAAGCTTAGATCATGGAAACAACATGAGCATTTCGGAGAAGAACCTTCAGCCAGTTATTTTCACCATTGTCAAGGGCGTTTGAAACGATGGATTGTGTGCAACTTCGGAGCCTTCAAGTCCTCAAGAATTCAACATTGCTACATTCAGGATTGCTTCCTACTCTTCTTCTCTGTTGCACTTGTTTATGGCCCATCATCAGTGAGCTACTCAGATGTCTGAGGTTTGGGAACTGGATGACTTTTATTCTGGAGAAAGAATTCAAATCATATAAAGCTTCTTAAACCCTGAACCCTAGATTGCTTTCCCCATCATCATGTTATGAGGTCTGCTTGATGCTTCGTCCGCTTGATTCGCGTTGGCTTGATTCTCTTCTGAAGCATCAGGCAGACGTCATAAAATCCTACAGTCGTGATCCAATTAGTAAGCTCTGAATGCATGCTCAAGCCCATTTCCTTTCTCCACGTATGTAGACTCATCCGATCCTTGTCCAAATCTCAAGAGATTGCACTGTAGGTTTATAATTGTGGAAGAAGTCCACAGATTTGGGGATTGATGAAAATTCGGGCAAAAATAATGTTTGTCTTTCTTCTGGACAAAGACTGTTAGTGATACAACTGATGAGTTACGTCTTGCAACGTTGCATCCTTCTTCGATTTCGGCGGAATCCACTTGTTACTATTACTACGCTTCCAAAAAGAGAGAATGACTGAAAGAAAGATTCCAGTAATCACCAACCTTTGGGGTCGTGCTTCAAATTCAGAGAGAGGTTTGTGCTTCCTTAAAATTTTCTTCTTGCTTCTTCCCCAATTCTCTACACAGACCTCAAGGCTCAGATGACCAAGTCAAAAGAGCACGACCACGATCGTGTGTTTGTACAAACAGGCAGGTGGGTCCCTTAATCTCTTGCAGCGACTTTCCATATCCACCAAGAGAACAATCTTGTAAAAAATGGAAACCTTGTCTTTTTCCAGAGATATATATTATGTAAAAGCACTGTACTATTCAAAATTACTTGGACTAGCAAGAAGATTCCAGCAGCAATTTTGAGGTACCTATGATTTTGAGTGGCTTCTTTTGTCCAGAGTCAATGTCGTGGCCTTCATGCCATCACGTTGGTACATTCTGGTCCAAAAAGTCTACAGGACGGCTGTCCTAAACACCCCAGGACAGATTTTTGCATCACCACCGCTTCAAAGTACTAGTGGATATAGTGAGATTCCTGTAGAAAAAGTCCACAGTTACCCCAAACGGAATATGATCCAAAAAAACTACTGACGACCCTAATACTCACTCTAAGGTCACCACCACTTTTAATTCATCAAAGTGGAGAGAGGAACACACAAAAAAGGAATCAGATCATTCTGATGATGCATATTGGTGGTGGGTTTTCTGGTGGTGCAGACAGACTTGCAGAAGCACGATAAAGGTGTCACGATAAGAGAGGAAAAAATTATTGTAACAATTGCATGGTCCCTGATTTTATTCCATGGCTGAAATATTTAAAAGCCCATTTATTTTTTCTGAGGTATGTACTAGGCTATATAGACAAACTGCTGAAACATGGAGAGATTGTGAATGGAGAGAGGTATGTGCAAGGTTGTTTCATAGTCTTCATGGTTTTTGCTGTTTTGTTGTTGTGGTGATGGTGGTGGTGGTGTTATTGCTATTGTTGGTATGGTCTTGTTATTTATGCAAAATATGCAAGAAATCTCTCATGTCTATTTGATCACAGTTCAGTGTCCATTCTTTGTATCTCACACACTTGTGGGTCAGTCTGTTGCTTTTGGCAAACAGTGAGGAAATTCTTCACTTCTTGTTTGCTACTTGTGTATTACTAGTCCTCAGCCCATTCTTAATGCTCATGCAATTACATTTTCAGTGCTCTTCTGTTGTTGAAATGGTAAATATCAAGGATAGGATTACCAGAATTTTATCTGCTGCAAATATGATTTTGTTCTGTGCAGTTCTGGCACTGGTAAACTGGACAGAAACACTTCACGAGGTTGTTTCAAGGTGTTGATCATTGTTGGGTTCAAGGAGCAGCAGCAACTGGCTTTGCAAATGGGTTTGCAGTTGGCACCAATCAACAACCACATCAATACTTATGATGCCCAATCAGGTCTTGTCAATGTTTAGGGGTTAAGGCTAGTCCTCCTGAACGAAAAAGGTGTTCATGTGTTTTTTAGGTTTAGATCTTTGGATTTTTGCAACATCCAGAGGCCCTTCTCAAATCTCTTGAAGCTCATCATGATGCCAATTTGCTTCCTTTACCTGGTGGTATCTAGAACCCCACCATGTGTTACAGGTCATAAGTCTGATCATAGTTTGAAAAGCCTGTCATGAGAAGTATGCAGATGTTGGTCCAATCAAATCTGTAGCAACATCGATACACCATGAGTTGGACCTCAACCCCTAAATGTTGGCAAGGCCTGATTGACACGTACAGCAACAACACTGTGGCCAGACAGTTTATGTGTGGTAAGAAAAGACTGGTGTGCATTGGCAGGGGAGTCGCAACAGTTTGCTATGGAAAATTAAGGATTTGTTAGCTGCTAAACTTGATTTACTGAACAGGGTTTTTTTCTTCCATTTTTGTTCATTTGCCAAGATGTTTAAGTATACTGGAACAGAAAAACATACAAAGAGAAAATCATATCAGCAGGTAACATAACATATTCAATCAAGCTTTTAAAGATGGAAGTTCAATTGGTCTTTTGGAGATAAAAGGATGGCAAGGTGTCAGCAGAGTCAACTCACAAAATTTTTTTTTTGCTACACAACAGTACGTTAGCTCAACCCCTCCTTCCAGCAGAAGAGATCAATTTTCTTTTTGTCATTCAAATATATTTACTGTGGGAGGATATGAGCACATCATCATCTGGTGCAGAAATTCTAGTAGATTGCTGCCATGGTCCCTCCCATTATTGGGTTGCTAAGTTGATGTGTGTTTAAACTTTGTATCTCTAATAACATCAAAGAATTTGATGATGTCTTGTGTCATTTGATTAGCAAATACTACTAGTGTTAAACTAAGTGCAGGGATCTATAAACGGAGTATTAGCACACTCAAGAATAGAGACCAGTTGCTTGAATGTTGTCAACAAGTTCCCAAACAAGTTATGGGTGTCATCAATGC
>Ga0209208_10002765_pt1 | contig 25198 bp, 24 predicted proteins | sample S1TSphfallax_3_FD_187694 | JGI IMG/M metagenome (GOLD analysis project Ga0209208, IMG submission 187694) | Host-associated microbial communities from peat moss isolated from Minnesota, USA - S1T2_Fd - Sphagnum fallax MG (SPAdes) (version 2) | ecosystem: Host-associated > Plants > Peat moss >...
AAAATCAAGACTAAAGCGTACAACTATCGTTTGATGGCCATGCTATCTGCAACAAGAGCTTCAGGTCGTCGTTCAATGACTTCATCCACCAAACCAAAAGATTTGGCCTCTTCCGGTGACATAAAATGGTCTCGCTCCATACTTGACTCTGCAAAACACCAAACTTTTAAGAATCTGTAAAGTATTTCCAAGAATTCTAAAAGACTTGACATGCCACTGTATAATCAGAAAACTATGAACACTACAAGAACTCTCACAAGACCTGTCAATAATAGACTTCAATGTCCTGTGAGCAAGAAAGCAAGACCATCATATTGACAATAATACATAGATAAGATACAAACAAGCAGACCTTTAGCTTAATATGATATTGCAACTGATTTTAAAGCTGAGCCCCCGTGTTATGCCTCAAAATCTCAGTTACATTGGGTCATTGAGTTCATACGAATTGAGAGCTTCTCAGGTACTGTCAATTGAAGTCCACTCAATAGAAATCAAAGAGATAACCTAATGAAAGGTTAGAGAAATCTCTTATATGACATTAAGAGATCATCATAGCAAAGCCTCCTGGAAAACATATTCATGAGATTGCGGAAAAAAACTCCACAAGAGAACTTCAAAAGTCACTATTGCAGCAGTTCTGGTCAAACCAAAACAAACACAACAAAAATGACTGCAGTCATAGCCTTGTAAAGACAAAACAAAGAGTAGTATGACACACATCAAGAGTCTCTTGCAGGTTTAGTGACCATCAACATCAGCACATGTGGAAGTGGGTAGTTACCACAACCTTGGGACTGACTTCATCAAAGATAGTTGTGGGTTATCATCAGACATTAACTAGCACACTTCTGTGAACTTGCAGGATCTGAGGTTGCAAAAGAAGCTATTAAAATTGACTTCATAAGTAGTGAGAACACATCCATACTTCAAAATCGAAGTCAACTTCTTGAATAGAATGGAGCAATGGCCTGGTAATAAGGTTTAGAGATTTCCAATCCCACAACATATCAGCAAGCAAGAAAAAGAGGAAACTCAACCCTAATGAACAGAGGAAAAAATGGAAACAAAAGTGAGTGGTATAGACAACAGTGACAGTCACACACAAGTTCAGAGCTATTCAGTGGCAACATGTATGGTAATGACCAGCTACCATAACATCCCCAATAACTTCATCAGCTCCTGGCAGTGAGTGGAGGTCAATGTTATACATTAACCAATGTACTCAGTGGTTACATTACTAGCGGTAATGGCCATTAAGTACAGCAGGCTCACAGGATGATTCAGGGCAGATGCTGCTCTGTATGGTTGTTGTCCAGGTACACAAAGTCAGAGAATTGGGGACATCAGGATTCAACAAATCATCTACAGACCTAAGGTAACTTGGAAACAAAAACATGAGAGAATTAGAAACAATTAGAAGCTTCAGAAAGTCAAATTGATATTGAAATCTAGAAACTAGCTAATCCAAGTGCACAATCAGTACCCATAGAGATAACAATTGACTGCTTGAAGAGCGACTGACTGCATGCAGAACTATCAATTGTAAAATCAAGCCAGGCAGAATTAAATCTGAAGCTCCTGCAACTTTGAAGCTATGGAGGGACTCATAATGGCTTTAGACAAGGAGCATTGCCATATGGCAGCATTGAAAGAACTGTGAAGACTTCAAACAGCAGGACTATGGAAACTGTAGAATGCAGGCCAGTAGCTCCAGAGCTACTGATTACTGAAGACATACATACCAATTTTTTCATAGGTGTGTCCAGTGTGCTTGACATAGAGGCGATTGAGGCGGGCACGCATGTCAAGAATTTCACGGGCTTGGATGGCAATGTCACTGGCCTGGCCACTTGCACCACCTGATGGCTGGTGAATCATCACCCGAGCATTAGGCAATGAGCGCCTCTCACCTGGAGCCCCTGCGGCTAACAAAAGGGAACCCATTGAGGCAGCCTGCCCAACGCAAAGAGTGCTGACCGGGCTCCGAATGTACTGTAGTCAACCAAGTAAAGCCCAAAAACACAATCATGCTATGAGAACGTAGCTAGTGATCAATTATTCAGAGCTAATGATTTAAAACCCATCATCACAGCAATAAGGTGAGCATTTCAATTCTCTTAAGTATGCAATCATGCTGAAGACTTGTGGAGATGAGTAGGTCCAACTCTATGCAAACTAAAGTTGCTGCCATGCACTATTGTTCATCCAGTTCTACAACTTGGTAACAGAAGGTAGAGCCCATTACCGAAGATAGCAAAACAATCAACAATGATCCTGAGGGTGCTTCAATGTAAAACTCTCAACTCAACTCTCAACTCTCTCATTGGCTTAGTTTACATATGACAATGGGTTCAATGAATGCAATCAGTACACTGTTCTTCAGTGCATTCTCTGCATTCACCTCTTGGCTGAATAGGTGTGATTGCTTCAGTGCATGTCACCCTAATTTGTCACCATGAATTCAATCTATTTTTTCTGCAAAGGATCTTCAGGCATTAAACACCTACAGGAAGTAAAAATTATAACGAGCAACCATACCACTAACAGTTGGACATGAAGAATGGAAAAGTACCTGCATGGTGTCATAAATTGCAAGGCCTGCTGTGACAACACCGCCAGGGGAGTTTATGTACAAATGGATCTGGAAAAGAGCAAAACAGCTCAATAAGATTCATATCCCCTCTGCATTGTATGGTGCATCTATGAGCTCAGGATTGCATTGCAGGTACTCCAAAATAGAAAGAACATTCATCCCCTACATGTTGCGTGGTGCACCTATGAGCTCAGATTCCACTGCAGGGACTCCAAGATAGAAACTGCAGAGATCATTAAAATAATTCTTCCAGAACTCTTCAGCTCTGACAAAAATAGCAAACCCTGATGCTTTTGGCATTAGGGTAAGGATCAGGGTTTCTAATGCCAAAATATCACAAAGAAAAGTGGAGAAAGAAGACGGGTAGAAAATACTAAACTGAGCCACTTTGTACATAATCCAAGTTCTTTATTGTCAGTGAGGAAATCTTAGTTCAGCAATCAGGTGTGCTTCCAAACCCTAATTATTAGCAGTATGACAAGTAACAAGATCTGAACTTTGCAGCATCCTTATGGGCAAATTCTCCTACAATAGTTATCAAATAATCAGATGCAGATCAGATGGCTTTTTAAATTAAGATCTCTAATGTATTCATACACACTCTCTGCAATTTCTTCCCATCCAAATGAAGGGAAAGATTCACAAGAAAACAAGAGATTATGACAGAATGTGACATGCATCTAGAGAGGGAGACAATGAGAAAATCCTGGAGACATAAGAAAGAGGAGAAGGGATTCTTCTCCGTCCGTGCAAATATGAGAGAAACGATGACAAATGTATTTTCTGGGTTAGAACAAACAAAATGCAGAAAAAGATTGGCCTACCGGTTTTTCTGGATTTTCCGACTCCAGGTATAACAGCTGCGCAACGACGAGAGATGCAGTATCATCCGAGATCGGACCATGGATGCACACGATACGCTCCTTCAGGAGCCTTGAGAAAATGTCATAAGCCCTCTCCCCACGCGACGTTTGCTCGATCACCATCGGCACCAGCCCATAAGCTCGCCGACCCGATGGAGCCGTACAAAGCTGTGGCAAAGGATAGGAGAAGTGACAGCAGAGTTGATGGAGAGAAGAAGCTCCAGCTATGGCTGCACGCCATACCTTGTTGCCGCCTCCTCCTGCTCTCATCGTTGCTAAACAAGTTAGCCCAATTTTCCACCAACACAACACGCACTACAACCCCAAACACAAGATCCCTCTCCAAAGCGAAGGAACAACAAAGGAACACAACAGGAAGCAGGTCATCAAACCCTAACCCTAATTTGGTGAAAATTGTCCCAAGACAAGAAGAACACCTTTTTTTTTTATGTGTGAAAAAAGAATTTATTTATTTATTTATTTATATTATATTATATTTATTTTATTTATTTCTGGTTCACTCTCGCCCTTTCTTTCTAGTAGGGAGTTGTCGTTACTAGTAAACTTACCAAAGTGTCCTTTCCTCGTCAGCAAAATGGACGAGTAGAAAACCGAGAATTCCACAAATAGGCAGTCATGACAACTCAGCATGCTAACCACGTGGAGTGTCCATCCTGTCGCAGCTTAACCACGCAGTCGTGCAACAAACCGCGAACCAAACCGCGCGGTCTTGTCTCGAGTCCGTCTGTCCTTCCGTCCGCGCGCGAGCTCGCGAGCGCTGGCGATGGACACACGGGATGCGCGACGCGATGCATTGGAGCTGCGGAAGTCGCTGCATAAGTAGCAAAGTTTGGATTTGCAGAGCGGCGGATTGGAAACGCTGTCAGGGGGTTTTGTTTTTTTAGAGTGAAGAACGTGGGTTTGGTGTTGGGGGATCGAAGGTGGTGGATTCTCGAGTGTGGTGTTGCTGAGCAGTTTTGTCGTTGCACTTTAATTGCATTTTCTCTAGTGGGGGTGAGAAGGAAGAAGAGGAGGAGGACGAGGAGAAGAAGGAGGAGGAAGATCCGAGTGCGTTGAGATGAAAAGTTTGAAGATGGCGCCGTACGTGCCGTATCCGCCTGGACTGGGAAAAGTGGGCTATACGGTACCTGAGGGACAGGAGGATGGACATGAGCTCTTGGATCCACGCTTGCCTTTACTCCAACGCGCCGATCTCAAGGACAAAGTTGTGCTTCTCCGAGTCGATCACAACGTTGTGAAGAAAGGTACGCTATAGATTCTGTCTGTCTGTGTCCGAAACTGTTCAAATCATGCACGTCTTGTGAGAGAGAGAGAGAGAGGAGAACAAGCCAGCCAGCCAGTTGGAGATGCATGTATGGTCGCTTAGAATAGTTCCGAGATTGTGGAGAAAATTGGTTTGAATCATGCATCGTCATGTGGGTGGGTGGCCGGGAGATCCTTGGACCAGGCAAGATCATGGATCAGTATCGGATTGAAGTCACCTTGGCAACCATGTACAACATCATCGAACGCGGTGGGAGGTAGGAAGCATGATGATGAACTTCTTGTAAAAACCCTTTTCTTGTTGTTGTTGTTCTTCTTCTTCTTCAGCCAGAAAACTTGGCTCTGGCATTTTGTTATTGCAGACTGATCCACACGCAAGTGTTTGATCCTCTGATGATGCATGCATGCATGCAACCCTTGGCATGGCTGTTGAATCTTGTTGGGTTTTGGCATTCTTCAGCCAGCAAACTTGGCCCTGGCATTCTGTCTTTGCAGACTGATCCACAGGCTAGTGTTTGATCCTCTGATGATGCATGCATGCATTCAACCCTTGGCATTGCTGTGGAATATTGTTGGGTTTTGGCATTCTTCAGCTAGCAAACTTAGCCCTGGCATTCTCTCTTTGCAGACTGATCCAAAGGCTAGTGTTTGATCCTCCAATGATGCATGCATGCATTCAACCCTTGGGATTGCTGTCGAATCTTGTTGGGTTTTTGCTTTTTCTTTTTCCTATTTTTTTGGGGGTGAGGGATTCACAGGCCAATCATCATGACTCATGTTGGACGTCCGTATGACAAAAAAACTAAGAGTCTGAGTGTGAAGCTTGAGGATGAATCCATTGAACCAGTGGTGGCATACTTGCAAAGAAAACTGCGCATCAAGTTTGCTGTCCCATTGTTCCATGTCACTGACAATGAAGGCATTCAGGACATTGACACCTCCATCAACTGGCTCATCAATGACCTTCGTGCTCACAAAATTGGTGGCATCTACTTGCCAAACACTCGATGGTTTGCAGTAAGTCCAATGCTCTTGATCAATGTTCTGCACAATCAAGCTCTCTCTCTCTCTCTCTCTCTCCCTCTTCCATGGGTGATGCTTTGCTTCATAATCTAGAGTATTATTCTGAGTGATTCTGCACACAATCAACTCAAAAAGCAAAAATGGGGGGTGAATCTTTTCAAGCAAAAATATGTGCCTGAGAGCTTCATTTGGGATTTAGTTCTAGGGTTTCCTTCAAAGTGTTGGAAGAAGTATATATATATATATCTCTGATGGATGGCAGGGGGAAGAAGACAAAGGTGAAAAGATGGAGCGATTTGTAGTGCAATTGGCTGGGGTTGCAGATGTGTTTGTGAATGAAGCATTTGGATCTTGGCAGCCTCATGCTTCCACTTACTACATCACAAAATACTTGCCATCATATGCTGGACTTTGCATGCAGGTATGCAGGTACTACTTACAGTTCTTTTCTATCTGTTTGGTGTAAAACCCACTACAAGCTTTCTCTCTCAATGTAGACTTCTTTGCACCAAAGTAAAAATAAATTTTTTAAAAGGATTTTGTTGCATGTTTATTAAAAGTCCAGCAGTGCAAAGAATAGGCTGAAGTTTTTTTTTGTTTTTCACTTTGTGGTGTGCAGAGTGAACTGATTCATGTGCAAGAAATCCTCAACCCAAAACAGCCATTTCTTGCAATTGTTGCTGGTGCCAAATATGACACAAAAATTGGGCCATTGAAGGCAATGTACAAGAAAGTGGACAAGCTTATTCTTGGTGGGGTTGTATACAACACCTTCCTTTGTGCAAAATATGGTGTCAAGATTGAAGGTGTGGAGGTAAAAATATTTGATGCAAATAAAACTGTAATCTCAGCACTAGGGAACTGATAGAGTTTTTGCCATTTTGACAGTGTTTGTGGGTTTCCTGAGGTCATTTATGTACTACAGGAAGTAGGCTGGAAATTCTGAAAAACTCATTTTGGAAGTGTCTATTTTAAGTGTATGTCAGAAGGTAAGGGTGCTGATGGTAGGAAAGTGCACAAAGTGATGCAGGATTCAGATATTGCATTGGCAAAAGACCTGGTTGAGCAGGATAAGGTTGAACACAAAATTGTAGAGCTGCCATTTGTGGTTGAATCAGAAACACTTGAGGCACGAATTGAAGGGAAGTATCGCACAATCAGCATCAAGGTTGGTTTGCACAACACCATTGTAACTGAGGCTCTTGATCTTTCCAGTGCCTGGCTAGACTTCCCACTTGTAGCCTGAAAATGTTCTAGAATGTTTCAGTTTTTTGTACGGAAGAATCATTGCTGTACTCAATCATGTTACAACTGTGAGCAGGTTCAAAATGCTCAGGGTAATTAATATCAGTAACATCCGTTATCAGAATCTTACATTAGTTTTCACTCTGTATGAAAAACAGGACTTCACTCCAGGGAAAGAGTACAGCTACATTGTTGATGTGGATCCTTCTTCATTTGATGAACCACATGTGGTGGAGGCCATAGATTTGTCAAAGACCATCTTTGTAAATGCAGTGATGGGCTTAATGCCTCACTTCTGGCATGGCACTTACAAGATGGATGAAATGATAGATTACAATCGTTCTGCACAAAAGTTCTTCGGTGGTGGAGATACTCTGCAGGAATTGAAGAGGTGATAATGACTAGTCTTTTTTCTGGTTAGCATTTTGTGTGTGCAGACAACAACATAAGCATCCATTGACACACCCCCAGACATGAAAGCTTCTAAAACCCTAAATCCCACTTTCTGCAAAGAGTCATAGACTAGACATTTGTAATTTGACATTTGCTGATGACAGTTGTGAATGTTGGTTGTTTGTGAAATGGGTTGGCAGTTTGCATCCTGGGCTATATCAGAAAGCTCTGGAAAGTCCCAAGTACTACCTTTTCACCGGAGGTGGCACTGTTCTGAAGGTGATTGAAGAAGGGGATCCCTTTGCTTTACCCACAGTAAAAGCTCTCATTGAGAATGGGAAGCAATATGGTTACAACCCACAGTAGTTGTTCACATTCCACAATATATGTACCTGAGTGGAATTCCTTGGATATAAATCTAGTATTATATATAGCATTTTTGTTACATCTCACCAAAGCTGTTTCTATATTATAGTACCCCAGAGGCCAATACTTATCTATCTTTTGAAACTGATGATGGTTTGAAGTGTGAATAAAACTTACCAATCCTTTCTTCCATGATTCAGAACCCATAGTCACACCTGAAGAACCCATTTGCAGAAGCAGGCAAACTCCAGGAACTCACCAAATTTATGGTTGATTGCTGCATCTTCAAGAGTGAAAGTAAGATGTAAATGGGCAAAGGTTTGTGACTCTGTGAAAAAATATATGACATGCAGTAAATGTAATTGAGTTGTGCAGTTAGCATCAAAACAAGAGGAACTGTGTTTTCCATGAGGAACTGTCTTTTGAGGCAGTATAGACCCAAGATACAGAGCTCTAAAAGCGGATGTAAGTTTGCAAGGTGAAATCGAATGTGGTGCCAGGAACTCACTTCTTAATGGTGATGATGACTGTTCCAGCATTGTTCTGAACCAGCAATGTGAGATGGTTTCAAGTCTCACCAGAACATATGCCAAAAACTTCTGAAGTTTGATATCTGTCATCAATCTTACCATCTTTTGAGCTTCATATTGAAATGAAAAATATGTAAATGAAGTTCAAATTTGAAGTCTAATCATTCAAAATGATGAATCTTCTTTGAAAAGAAAGGGAATTTCAATGGCAAGACTTTAACAAGAGCAATGAATTAAATGCAACACAATCTACAACACCCTTTGACTATTGGCTCTCCTGATTTTGATGACCCAAACTTATGCCTCAAGGAAACATAACCCATCCAAGGAACCATAATCACAAGACATAGCAGCTTCCTTGACAAGAATTCACACTCCCCTTGAAGCATTCACCTTCCCAAGTGGAACAATAGTCCTTTCTTTGAACTACAAAAGCTTGGCTCCCTAGGGAATGATGCACTCCCCAATGGGAAACATAGTAGCTCCTCGGCCTTTGTGTATCCCCGATCTCAAACACATTTTCACACAACCATCCCCTTGAAAAAGATGGGCTGATTCCTTGGGAGGTCATTCTTCCCTGAACTCCTCGGAACCAAGTGAACCTTCCCTCCCCAAGAAAGCCTAGTGTCCCTTGGGGAACAAATGAACTTCTTGGCAAGGAAACACCACTACTACTTGGTCTCGATGTGTCCCCAACCTAAATATATTTTTACACAAGTTTTATTTCAATCTACACAATTTTCAAAGTTTAAAAATTCATCCAATATCTCATTATTGTGTTCTTGGGAGGGGTTTCATCACAAGGTTCACCTTCGTTGAACTTCATTGATTCAACATTACTCCCCTGAGGAGATGTAATTATCCATTCATTAAGAATCAAAATCCTAATTACATCACAACCGTGTCATTATGATTGATCCAAATTTTGACAAGAACATAAAATCATGTTCTCCTTATCAATGAAAGGAATTTGAACCTTCCCAAGTAGGCTCAGTTGCTTTGAATTTTGTCCCACTTCCACTTGTTTGTATGTTGTTGCATCTAAGCTTTGCATTCTTACATTCCTTGTAGCTTTGAACTTTTAAACTAGATTACATTCAAGGTGTCCATTACAAGTGCAACCATGATCAACTACAAATTTGACACCACATTTGTGAAGTCCATTGATGCAATTCATGTGTCAAGAACTAATTTTTCATATTTATACTTTGAATTGTAACACCTTCCTAAAGGTATTTCAATTGTTGCAAACTTTAATGGGTGAATAAAGACAAGTTGTCACAACTTCCATAGGTCTTGTGCATACATTATATTCAATGGTCCAAAGTACCTTACTTTTTAGATGGGGAATGTAAACAATCTAGTGAAAAATGCAATTTGTTTTTAATAGATGTACGTCAAATTCACTTGAAGCACCTAGGATTGATAGTTGCCTTGTGATGTTAACATATCATTGTGCTTTTGGACCCAAGGATGAAAGGGTGTAAAATCCGATAATGGAGATATATTGTAGCCCAATGGATCGAGTGGAAAGTCAACCGTTAAAAGAGTGAAGCAAATACACAATGAATTTATAAAGATGAAATATTGTCAATGTGACTACAAAGTTGGGCAAAGCTATGTCACACTTGACCTTACATTATTCCATTATTATTGTATGAAACATGTGTTCAATCAAGGTGTTCCTTATCACATGCATCAACCCACAATGTTTAAGGATATGTGTTTATAGTGTGCAATCCCATGTTTGGATAAAGTCATCAAAGATTGGATATGGACAATGTTAGTCTTTCTATTGTGCAACTCCTAGGAAGACAAGAACAACCTTGTTTTGAGTAAGACCTCATTAGATAATTGTGGACATAGTCATTTTATACTCATGCATGATATTTGCAATGTTATGGATACGTAAGTTAATGTACAAACACCATTGGGACATGACAATCAACATTAGGTTTTGGATGAATGCAAATTCTGATCAAATATTTTATTTTCAATAGGAACTAATTGTCTTGACATCATCTTGAACTCATACTAGCCACATAGTTCATTGTGAGGCTTTGAGACGTTTACACCAACTTTGGCAAATATAATGGTTTATCATATACCAATATGATAAATGGTATAAAAAATGAAAAAAAATTAATGTTGAAATGGTATAGACATTAGGTGAATTGCAAACTAATCCATATTGTTATGGTATGAGTATAATCAAATGTATATTTTTAAAGTAATGACATGAATATAAATAATGAGGAAACTAATATTTACAAATATTGAACATGCATATTGGTATTGTGTCCAAAATTTATTATACTTTAAAATGTTTCTCTTTTCGATTTTCAATTATGAAATGAAGATTATTAAAATGTTCCAAATGAGTGCCACTAAAACGCTTGAAACATTACTGAAGAATATTATGATGTGAAGTGAATGCACACTACAGTGGTCAAAAAATGTTGTTACAAATATTGTTTTTTGAAACTATGCAATTTTCAACTTCCACCAAGCCAATATTAAAAGAGGTTTTCATAAATTATACTCAAAATAAAGTAGTTCAGTAGCCAAATAATGCAAATGTCAAAGGAAACTAATTTTTTTTATTAATATTAAATGATTAAAGAATATATTCATGAGAATTTAAATGTTGTCATGATATATTGCAAAGTGCAAATATATTTTTTGAATTATTCAAATAATTACAAAACTTGATGAAGTAATATATTAAATATGAATTGATTGTACCATTTCAATTACAATTGAAAATTTTGACTCATGTGATTTCACAAAAAACATCTAAACAATTTTTTCATTCAAATTAACATAAATGTGTAAAAAACAAATATTTTGTTGAAAAATTACGTTCATTTAAAATATCACAAGAATTATGTTGGAGGCTTTTGTATCAAAATCATTTTTCTATGTTTATCAAAACATTAGGTGAAATCAAATAAAATTTGTCCCCAAAATATACCAAAACATACTCCCCAAAAAATATTTTTTCTTGCTTAAAATGTGCCTCCCCTATGTGGGGTCCCTTTAATACAAATTGAAAAAATTATGTTAAATTTTTACACATTGTTGGTAAAGTTCATTACAATTTACATCTACCTTCTCCCCTACCCCCCTTCATTTCTTCATTTGCTTTTTTTTTCCCCTTAGCTTGTCATGTTTCATCTCCATTCAACAAAATGAGGCATGTTACAATCAACAATTAGATTATAATTTAAATATGAAAAGCCAAACTTTTACTTGTCAATGCAAGGTCTATATTACTGTGGGGTGAGTATTAGATTTGAAGGTGGGTATTTGGTGAGTATTAAGTTGGGTATATATATAGCTATCAAGGTTAAACATTTCAAAACCTTGCACCCAAACCCTACTTGATGAAATCAAAATTATGGGTATTTGCCCTTGCCACCACCCCCCACCCTTGTTCACAACTATGATGAAAATGAAAAGAAAAACAAGGCTATTTATTTGGAAAAAACTTGGATTTGTACCCTTGATATAACTATTGGGGTATACAATAGGGTTAAGGTTACATTTTTCCTTAAACATTAAAGCCTTCTACATTAAAAATCATTATCTCCTAATTTCTTAAAAAACAACTTGTTAGTTAAAATAACTTGGATGTGATTAATCTTGACATGGAATATTGTCATTCTTTAGCACACCAATGCAATGGAATGTCAGTTAAAGGAACATTAATTGAAGGAATGTTGGTCAATGAAGCTCACAATAAGTGGTACCACCTAATATCTTCAAAATATTTCACAAGGGAAATCAAAGAAGGTAGGCATTCTTTGCTTGTTCGTGAACTTTCTTTGTTCATTGTGTTTTTTCTTTGTCCATCAAGTTTTTTTTTTAGTGTTTTCAAGTTTCACTTTCTTCATTTGAAAGAGAAAAATCACCATTGTTGTCTGCATAGATTATCAATTTAAAAAAAGTAAAGGAAAAGAGATAATTTTGTAGCATTGTTGTGGCCTTCAATGACCTACATGCACCTTATAATAACTAAACTTTCATTTTCATGGTCTTGCAAGCATAGGGGCTTTGTTCATTCTTTCCACAACCTTTGTACTATAAGTTCACCATTTGCTTGAAGTCATCATCAAGTCTCAAATCTCATTTTTTTCAAAATGTTTAGCAACAAGAGAATGGGTTTTACAATGAACATGCATGATGTTGCTTTTAACTTCAATTCTCCCTCATTAGTTTATGCAAGATGTGGCATAAGCAATTTGCAAGTTGATAGTGATGGAGAACAAAGTTTAGAGGATGCAATGGTGATGAGGCACACCTATTTAAAGTGCACATGCAAGAATTGAAAACACAAGGAGTTGTTTGGAAGCCTTATAATCACAACTCACCACATGGGTTTTTTCAAGGTAAATGACAGCCAACCCATAGATATGAATGTGAACCAAATCATGTGATGCATAATCTACCACAATCATACTTGCAGCCTTAAAATTTGAGCTTTGTGCATTAGGTGTTGTAAAGGTTTCATTACTATTTACCACAAAACAAATGGTATTGCTACCATGAAAGAACATGTGGAAGTATAACATAATTTTGACCTTATTTAAATTGTATGAATAATAAGACACAAGTTGTTTCAAATCCCCACGTGATCAATAACCAATTATTAAAAGGCCAAATGTAACATCAAATGCCATTTTTGGTTTGTTTGCTACTACTAATGGGTTTCTAAAAGATCATGCCACACATAAGGGTTTTGTGAAGGATGTCATGTTGTTTGTGATTAAGATTTTTTTACCATTAAGGATTGTGGAATCAATTTAGTTGCAAAAAGTTGCATATAGATTATGCCCAAGGGTTGTTTTCCCATCCAAGAAAGTTTTTGTTGAAGAACTTTTGGTTCCGTTAGTGTAAAAAACTTTGGTTGAATATGTTCAACTTGCATTGACCACATGTACTTTTGATCTTTGGATGTCAAAAAGGGTTCATGATGTGTTTTTATGGTTGTAAATTTTCTCTTAAGTGATTAACAATCAAAACATGTAACAATTAGGTTGTTTGAAGCTTTTGAAACCTCTAGTGCAACTATGGCAATCTAGTTACAACAATTTTTTAACATGTTTAACTTAACTTTAAAAAATTTAGCATATGTAAAAGACAAGGGGTTCAATTTTTAGACCTATGCATTTACCCTAAACTCAATTATATATTGTAATTTTGTGGGCATGTCCAAGCCATTTTGATGGATTGGGGCATGCATTATCCATGGTTTGCTAATATGTTACTATATATGACAAAAATTGCATGGGGTTTTAGCTTTGCATCTATCAAGTTTGTTTAAGTTAACTTCCAAAAATGTATGACATCAATGGCCAAAAAAAATGGCAAAAGGAAACAAGCATGGGATAAAACTTGCATAGATTTTGGGCTAAGGCCCAAAAAATTGAACAAATTAGTGAAAACCAAGTGAGTGAGAGGTGGTTTCTTTAATTTTTCTTTTTTGTTGTGTTTAATTTGCAAATCTTACATGAGGATGTTTGTTCTAAGTTCCAACTAACAGCTTGTTTTGGCTTTTCTTGTCCTTGGGTTTTTCATTTAAATTTACAAGTTATGTGTTATTATTCCAAGATGCTTTAACATTTAATTCAACCATTGCCTTGTGTTATTATTGGCAAACAATGGTGTTTCAAACTTGGGCAGTTTGTGAAACTATTGTGAAAGTCTTGTCATTGATAATAATTGTTTGTGTGATGAATTAGAGTCATGGTCATTGGTTGCACATTTTATCATTTCCATTTGTTGTGAAATTTGTGACAAGATTTCATATAACATTGTTTCTAACAACTTGATTGATTTGGAGAGGTTTGTTTTTTTATGAAAAGTTGGAAGAATTATGGGTTCACATGAAATGTCAAGTTTTCAAAATGGCTTTACCTTTTATTTTGCAAGGATTTGATAGGAGGAAATGTCATTAGATGTTAACAATGCAGTTAGATTTTAGGCTTAAAGGTTTGAATTTAATCACTACCTATGGGGATTGTGAAAATATAACTAACTTGGTTGTTAGTTATTAAGTCACAATTATTGTTTCCTCTGTTGGTAGAGGCCTATGAATCATTTATGCCAAATGCGATAAATGAACTTCATGTGTAAAAATCATAAGTTGATTTTGAAAATTGGTTTCACACCACTAAAACAAATCTAAATACTTTGAAGCACCTTGTGTAAAGAAAACTTGATGAATATTGCCATTATCCCATTAATGTGGACTACAAGGATGCCTTAAGTTGGTGGCACATAAAATAATGATTTCTTTTTGCAATTGCAAAACTAATGAAACATATTCTAAGCATTCCAACCTCCCAAATATATATATTATTGACTTCACTTTGTAAATGTCATCTTCAAATCACCAATTTTGACAAAATAATTTTTGTTAGTAAAAACTAGCCAACAAATGCACATGTAGATTTGCAAGTACATGTGAAGTAGAATATGATTTGATAAATGAATTGGAATCTGAATTTGAAGATGAAGTGGAATGTGAGGAGTTCCCAAAAGTGGGGGATATGAATTATCTACCTCAATATTAAATAAATGGTAAAACATGTCGTGTTTTCATTAAAGGTTTGTTTAGTTTAAATTTGTAAATGATTCCATGGTTGTGAAAACATGATGATGATTCAAAATTGTTCACAAATATGTATTTTTGGGGGTTAACTATTGTATGCCAATGTGTAAATGTTTGTACCTTTTTGAAATTTTGATAATGGTATGTATGAAAATGTAGAAGTGGTGTGATGGGTATCCTATAAACACAAATTTTTGGCATTTTTGTTTGTTCTTATTGAATAACAATGACACCAATTATGAAGCTTCAAATCTTGAATTGTGTTATGTGTTATCCCATATATCGCCCATGGTAAATGGGTGTAGTCATGCTAATAGGAGCCAAAAACAATCATAACCATTGTTTAATTTTGTGTTTTTTACACCAAATTTTATTTTAAAAAATAAACTTGAATATAAGTTAAATTTTTTGCACATTATCAAATCTAATATCTAATTCTACAAATTTTCAAAATATGAAATTATTTCATTAACATTTGGACCTTCAAAAGCAATGTAATATCCATATAACCATTATTTTAAAGTAGGAAAAGGACTTGTAAATGGACTTGAAAAACTTTGAAAATGACATTTTTTGGCAAAAATTTTAACAAAAACCCTAACAAAATAGTACTAATTTAAAATAAATAAATAAAAATTTGAAATTTTTTTTCAAAGAATATTTCAAAAATATTCTTTAAAAATAATCACCTAAATGGGCAACAATAGTTCTTATTAGAATGATTGCACCTTCATCATGTACTTGCTAATCCATTTTTGGAATTGTTGTTGACTATGCCATTGATGTTGTGCATCATTACTACCAGAGTGGGGTGCAATTTACTAGCTTAAATCACTATGGGACCTTAAAAGCGAAATAACTTCATTGCATTTTACTGATTCCATCATGATGCAAGTTATTTCACTATAATACCATTATGTAGACATCATGTTTCATTACTTGTTAACATAATTCACTATTATAATTTACTATAATAAATAGGTTTAAATCTATGTTTTTAAAAAATTATATATGTGTTATTTTATGATATACCCTATATTATTTTAAGCTACTTTAGTTATTTTAACTTATATTTTTATGTTATTATAAATTATTGTACCCTAAATTATTATATGTTATTTTACCTTCAAGTATCTTAACTGGTTTATTATAAATTTTTAAGTTATTATAAATTAAATTATTCAATTAACTTTAAGTTATTCAAAGTCATTCTACTTTGAAAATTATGTTATTATAAATTATTTTGTCCTAAATATAATAACTTAAAATAATCTAAAACAAAATATAATGACCTAAGGTAAAAATAACTTAAAATTAAAAAAATTACCTATAAAAAATAATTTTAAATACCCTATAATATAATAACTACCAATAGCCTATGATATTATAACATAAAATATCAAAAAATAATTTATAATACAATAACCATTAATAAAATAACCACAAATGGCTTACAACAGAACAATCACCAATAGCCACCAATAGCCATTAATAGAATAACCACCAATAGCCATTAATAAAATAGCCACCAATAGCCATTAATAAAATAGTCATCAATAGCCATTAATAGAATAGCCACCAATAGCCATTAATAGAATAGCCACCAATAGCCATTAATAAAATAACCATCAATAGCCATTAATAAAATAGTCATCAATAGCCATTAATAGAATAGCCAGCAATAGCCATTAATAAAATAGCCATCAATAGCCATTAATAAAATAGCCAGCAATAGCCATTAATAAAATAGCCATCAATAGCCATTAATATAATAGCCACCAATAGCCATTAATAAAATAGCCATCAATAGCCATTAATAGAATAACCACTAATAACCACCAATAAAATAACTATTAATGGTCACTAACAAAATAACCACCAATAATTACTAATAAAATAACCACTAAAAACCATTAATAGCCACAAATAGAATAGGTATCAATACCCATTAATAACCACCAATAGCACTAATAAAAGAATAACCAAGAACCATATATTAAAATTGCTTGGGATTTTCAAAAATAATCTAAGGTAAATTAATTTATAATAAAAAAAAAAGCTTAAGGTGAAATAACCTATATAACCTAGAATTGCCAAAAATAACATAAGGTGAAATAACTTTTAATAGTAAAAAATAACTTATAATAGCTGTAAGTAGTTTAAACTGAAATAATTTACAATAGCAAAAAATAACTTATAAAAACAAAAAAAAAATTATAATAGCTAAAAATAACCAAAAGTAATTAAAAAAACCAAAAAAAACCATAAATAATGTAGGGTGAAATAATTTAAATTAATGAAAAATAGTCATATAATAATTGAAAGTAACTTAACATAGGTAATATAATTATATTAACAAAAAAAATCCATTTCTTAAAAAAAATTCCAAAAAAATGGTCATTGAAATGTTATTGAATAATGATATTCAGCTTTTTTTTTGTTCAAATAATTTTAAACTTTTGAAAGGAAATAAATGTAATTATGTACATAATTGAATTAAAAGAAAAGATAAACTTGAATCATTTCATTTGAATCAAATTTCAATAAAATATGAATTTTTAAAATTTATGTTTTTGTAATATTTAAAATGAAGTATTTGATAAACAAAATGTAATGTAACATATTATCATAACAAGTGGGGTGGTTTGATGGTAAGGGTGTTTGCTTCCATTCCAAATGTCAAGGGATCAAACCTCATGGGTGGTGTTATGTGTGATCAACAATGGTATGTTGATTGAATATTCTCCTATCGAATTCCTATAATAAGTGCTTAGGTTGATTACATGGCCTACTTACCTAGGCTAGGTTTTAAATCTAGTGTAGGTAGTGACATGTGTCAATAAATAATAGGTTTTTAAAATCATAAAATATCAATAATATTATATGTATAATAATTAAAATTTAATTGATTTCTATGTTGGTTAGTTAATTAACTACTAAGTGAATGGTTTGGTAAATTTATATTTCACTTTAAAGTAACCTTGTTTCACTAAGTATTAATGAAACAAGTCATTGTCCATAGCAACTGGTCCCTGTTCATTAGGGGATTAAACAATTTCAATAGATAAAAATGTGCAAATTCATTCAAAATTTAATGAAACCCAAAATGAATTAAGACGCATTTCCTAGTAGTGCATGTTAATTACATATGCCATGGGGGAATTTCTTGAATTGACTTGAAAATGATTAGATGCATAACTATCAAGGTGAAACCATATTTGACATCTTGCCAAAATTTATAGTTTAAGATCACTTCACCTTTCCTTTTAGGAGAGATGTCTTTTGCACCTTTCATACTTTTGTAAGTTTTGTGGATGTTTCAATGAAGTTATATACAACATGGAACATGTAAAATATATTTTGAAGTGGTAGTCTTATTACACAATGAGTTGGAGTGTGGGATCCATGTTATGAACCACACCTCCCTTGTTCATCTTTGTTATGTTTTTGGACAATGCTTACCATGTAAATGTTATACATAAGCATCAAGTTTTCAAGATTTAAAGATGCAAATGTGTAAATGTTTTTTTATAAAATTTGTTTCATTTGGGTTCAAATTCAAAAAACTAAACATTATTAACTAAACCAAGAGTTTGATAGAAACCACTATATCTTTTGAAATAAGCAAGTGAAATAATCGCCTTAAGTAATGTGAAATCCTCTCCCCCAACCCATACTCTCAATTTTCAAATGTTAAAGAACTAAACCCATATGATTTTCTTAATTTTATTTTTTCAAAAACCTAAACCCTCATGACTTTCAATTTTATTTTATTTCCAAAAACCCATGCTTGGTTAGTGTTTAAAAAATCAAATACTCACCAAACATTGCTTTGCACACAAAACCCTAACACGGTGTTCCAAGGTTCGCATATCAAATCCACACACACCAAACCAAGTTGGATCCAATGCAATAGTCCCTGTCCCTCTGGGGCCCCCAATGAACGTGGACAAAGGCAAAGCAAAAGTAGTGATGAAAGAGCATTGCTTTGTGCATTTATGTTGGTGGAAGAAGGCGAGTAGGCTATGTGAGAATGGGGTCTTAGCAAGTGCACTAAGCTCTGTCCTGGGACTTGGAAGTGGTCACTTAGGGAAAATAGTTTGTAGTGTGTTTTGTTAATTGTAGAGATCACAAGTTTGCATTTTACAATAGATTTTTTAATTTTAATTTTCAAAATTTGATATTTTGATATTCTCAAATTTTCAGATATTCACATTGTAGGTCAATATATAGCATTTTGGCTATTTTGAAGAAAAATATATTCAAGAAAAAAAAATTCGGACCTCTTTCCCAGAAAGTATTCTCCACTTTTGGGAAATCAATAAATTAGGGAGAAAGAAAAACAAAGAATTTGATAATACATAAAAATTGTCATGTTACATCAAAATAAAAAATAATTAATTTTTTTTTCAATTGTAATATATTATATCACAGTTTTTTATTTTACAATAATTTAAAAATATATATGTTGTGAGATTTTTTGAATTTGAGACATTGAACTTGTGGGTATATTAGACTAGGGGTTTTTTTTTTCCAAATTTGTGATGTATCCATCCACACTAGCAAGAGGAATTACATGAAATTTGGCGTTTGTGGCATTTTTTTTTTGACAAATGTCCTTTATTGAGTTGCTTTGGATTTAAAAAAAAATTGCCAAATAGGAAAAATTCACCAAAAATAAAACCGAGGATTGGATCCTATTTCTTTTGATCTCAAAAAAGAATATTTCCACATTTTGTGTGTTACACATAGGTGCCAATTATGATATTGGATTCGATTGGTTAAATTAGTGAATATCTTTGCCTCATGGAGGCTATTGAGAAGATGAAATGGGATATATGCACATCTGTTGATATTCCTTGATTTGAAACCCTAAAATCCATGCGAGGTTAAAGAATCATAATTGGATAAACAAGAGCAAAAAAATTGGGCAGCTTATTATAAACAATTCATAGATAGTTTTGATTTATCAAAATCCCACTACTATAGAATAAACAAACACAGGAAGAAAAATTCCTAGAATAAGTTGGTCCAATTGACTCTATTATATAAAATGCCCAAACAATACATCCTACCCAGTTGCAAATCTCAATTTCTAGAAAAAAAAATAAAAATCATAAGGGGAAACAAGTTATGGCTTTTTTGGGTTGAATTGAATTTCTGCAAACACCTAAGAATTTAAAATTCCCAAAATTTCTCTAACTTCCTTTGAAAATTCTAACTACCAAATTCATATTAGTTTTATCTAGGTTTTTCTTAAAGTTTGCCATAGTACATTAGTGGGAACTTCATGGGAACGCAGATGTGGTGGGTCCAGCGATTCGTGAACTTATCGATGAGCTAAAGCGAAGTTCACGAGACATATTCCTCAAAAGATCGATTGATTCTGCAATGACAACGAACGAATGGCTGGAAACGGGCTCTCAGAGCATCTCCAGCGGTGCTCTGTACGTGACCCTATTCTGCACAAATACTTTTCACATCCAAGTTTTAGTTATTTAATTTTTGGCAAGCCCACCCCCAAAACCGAAACTGTGAGAGCAAAAATAAATACTGAGCCGCAGTCAGGTCCAATTTATTACACTCTTTTATATGCAGGTGCAACAGCGTTGCTGAGCCTTTTACCACCAGTCACGGGGCAACGACTTCATCCAATTTTACTGTGCAGGATCACTTATGGAGCACACAGCTGGAGATGCTCTCGGGCAAGGTGGAGGAGACTCGAAAGAAGCTTTTGGTGAACTTGTTTCTGAACTACAATGCTACAAAATCGGTGCTACATTGGATTCCAATCTTCAAGCAGCAGATGCGACAAGATAGCCAGGCTTTTGCACCGAGGCTGTGTCAACAGCTGCAGCAGCGTCGGATGAGGAGAATCTCAAGGGCTTTCTGAGGCCCTTGAGCGGATTAGGGTTTCGGTTTTAGGGTTAGGGTTGAAACCCTGATTGCTGCCGTTTTTAGAATGAAAAGTCTATAAAAAGCTGCGCAATGTCTGCAAATACATCTCCTCACTCACCGAGTTGGAGTCCAAGCTTCATTCTCACCAGCTAAGGATAAGAACTTTGAGTGCCTCTTGCATGAAGGTAGTGCAAACAAGTGGAGTGAATGGCCTCTTGTTCTGTTGGTACGTAAGCTAGGGTCTCTGGAAAGGTGATCTGCTATGTGAAGGTTCTTTTGAAAGTTGACCATGACATAGATTTTGTTGGAGAGACGTATGCAATTAAGATCTCTAAACAAGGACACTACAAGGATCTTTTGGAGCGCCAGATCTAAGCTCTTGCAGGTCTGTGGCATCACCTGCATGTCATAAGTCTTGTTGGCTTGAGATCGAAATATGCTAAGTTCTTGCTGTGAAGGTAACTCATCCCTTCTGCTATTTGAAGCATGAGGTCCACACCTTAGATAATGGAGAGTGGGCAGTCCTCCAACAGTTTGGAGAGGGAGTTATCTATATGCTCCTTGGCATGTAAGATTCTTGTCAAGTGTGATGAATCTGGCTCTGAAAGTTTAATGGAACTACCCACTCTCCCCTTAGGCAATGTGTGGACCACATGTTTCAATAAGCAGGCGGGTGAGTTATTCTCACCGCAGGAACTTAGTGCATCACAATCTCAATCCACAGAACATTCTTGTCAAGTTCGATGAGTCTGGCCCTGGAAGTTTGATGTTATCTCGACTGATAGAGCAATTTTGGACCGCCAAGGTGTGTGGCTTTGGCACGTGATGGTAAAAATGGATATGCACTTGAACATGCTGATGAGAGAGCCTGAGAGGTTCCATTCCATGAAAACAGAAGTGTACAGTTTTGCACTTGCTTGCTTTGTGGTGCTGACTTCAGAGTCTACTACTATTCCATTCAAAGAAGTAAGGGACCATTCAGTGAAGGCGTCCAAAGGTCATGTGCAAAGGGGGAAACGACTAGAGCTGCCTCCAAACTGCCCTTTTTACTTGTCTGATCTTGTCCATGAAATTTGGTTTGGTAACCCTGTCAAGGAACCCAACTTTGACTGCGTTTGCACAGAGCTGAGACACATCAAAGAGTTTCTTCTTGCAGGTTATATTGTCAGTTCAGTATAGCACACTGTTTTTTGTAAACGTGAAATTGTCAACAGGGGGGACTATGAGAAGTTTACACAGGTTCATTGGGTACCTACTAATGGCCATCTACCAATTATGAAACTTCTGTTACAAAGAGGATGCTTGTGTCAATGCTCTTGATGGGTCAGGTTCATCACAGAGCATTGATTGGAAGATATCACCTTCTGAGTTTGATCTCAATGACAGTGTCATTGGGAAAGGCTCATCTGGGGAGATCAGGAGAGCAATATGGAGAAGGCCACCTGTAGGAGTGAGAACCATCTGACCATCTTTGTTTACAGATAAGATGGTGCTGAAGTATTTCTGACATGAGACAGAGGTTCTGACTAGGGTGAGGCATCCTAACCTTGTGCAGTTTCTTGGAGCTGTAAGGCAGCAGCCTTCACGGATGCTAATCACAGAGTATTTTGCAGGGGAGACTTGCATGAGCTGTTGACAAAGGAAAAAATCTTGCCTGCCCCTTTGCTGTGAAATACTCTCTGGATATAGCAAGAGGGATGTTTTACCTGCACATAGGCCCAAATGCCTTCATCCATGGAGATCTGAATCCATGAAACCTCTTTTCTTGATGAAGCCCTTAAGCTCTCAGTTCGGGACTTTGGGCTGTACAAGCTGATTGATGTGAATCATGTGCATGCTGTGTGCAAGTTGACAGGGAAGATGGGGAGCTACAGGCACATGGTGCCTGAGGTTTTTCTGGATGAGAAGTACAATAAGAGTGTGGATGTGTTCTGATTTCACATGAATCTGTATGAGTTGTTTGAGGGTGCTCCTCCTTTCAAAGAGCAGGCAGCCTATGATGCCACACAGCTTGCAGCAGAGGAAGATTGCTGGCTGGATATGAGATCCAAGACCTATCCTCCAGGTATGTGGGAATTGATTCAGAGGTGCTGGTCAACAAGCTCTAAGGAAAGGCCATTGTTTGACAACATTGTACAAGAGCTGCAAATGATGGAAGAGGGTTTTTTGTAGAAATGGGTGGATTCATCTTTAATCTGTTGAACACTTTCATCTCTGAGGGTAATCAGAACAGCTGGAGAATTGCTGCTGTTGGACATGTTATCACACAGTGAAGTGATTACAGGTCTGCCAAACCAGAACCAGCCAGGTAGTAAATCCTATTTGTTTTCACCACAAGCAGGCTGAGAGAGTGATATGTGTATATGCACCTTTTTTCATGAGGATGTCTTGCTCCATTGATTGTTTTCAATTTGCCAAGGGACAATTATACTGCTCTTGTGCAAAGTAGATCCATGTATTCTGCAGAAGCAAGAGAGTTGGCAACCTGGTGGGTGGAAATACCTGGATTTACTGGTGCTGCTTATCTACATAAATGACTGCTAATGTTCCTTACTGAAGGAAAAAAGAGTCATCTATGATATGTAGGTACCATCATTGATGCTGGTCACTACCACATATGTTTCTGTTGAAGGTCACTGAATGTTTGTGTGAAGGGCTGTTCATTTTGTGGATCTTTTAGGTTTGGGTTTCCTCTTTCTCCTGTTTACTAACATTGTGTTGGATCTGAAACACTTGCAACCTTGCTATCAGGTCAGTACTCAATTCCATTCACATGTGTCTTCTATCATAAGTATGGAGAAGTTCCTATGCACAAGAAACAATGCTAGTGGTTCTCTCTCCCGATTTGCAAGACCTTTCAAACTTGTTCTTTATGATGTTGGAATGACTTCAGGTACACAAGATCTCATCCATGAAAAAGGCAAGTTTCCCCATTTGCTTACTAAACAAGGTGTTCATCCAGGCCAAATAAATGCAGTTTGTACAATATTTGGCCTGGTTCTACCCTAAATACTTGCGAGACAGGCACTGAGGAAAGTTGGGTATTTTGAACAAGAGTGTCTGGATTCTTGATAAGAAAGTAGATGGGCTTGCAAGCTTATTGAAGAAAGAAGCTTGTTTCTCCATCACAAATCTAGCCAGGCTTTTTAGCAAGCCTGACCTGACAGATTGCACTGGAAGTTCAGGAAAGATTTGAGAGAGCACTCAATCTTGTGAAGAAATGCAGGCAGAGTGGGATGATCAAGTGTATCATACAAACACCTTGGATTCCAGGAAAGTGAACCAGCATCTTGATAATTCAATTGGTGATGTTCAATGGCTTCCGAACATTTCTGCAAGTGGAGAGGATTGCATTGTGCATTCAGGGAAGTTTCCCCCATTGGCTCCAAAGACAATGTCCCTGGTGTGGGATCTGATCTCAATGATGAACACTGGTAATGCTGAGCAGAAGGTATATGGAGCCTTGAGTTTGGCAGAATTAGCTAAGAATAACCGCAACGGAAATACCATTTGTGATGAGAGTGATGAGTCACCATTGCTGTGTTTGTTCAGGGATGGGAGTTCCAAAGGGCAGGAAGAAGCGGCAAATGCTCTTGGGTTCTCAGTTGCCGAAAGGATGCCCATTTTTGGAGTGCAGCAAGAGCAGGCCATCCCCATGTTCCTACAGATTGTGGGGCCATGAAAGCCCAGGTCAGTCCATTCCTATAGAAGCCTCCAAGCTCATATGTTTCAGTCCTTTCTCAATGTCCTGCAAGATGCTGTTCAGCATGAAGAACCTACAAGTACAGCCATTACTGTATGTATTGGTAATGTGCATTGTGGACACAGTGTAAGATTGTGATAGTTGCTCCATAACTGACAGCAGTAGACAACATGGTAAGTTATCTCTTAAACTTTTGTGGAAGGTTTTTCTGCCCTAAAAATATTTGTGGCATGTCAAGAATTACTTCACAAATTTTTTTTGCTGTTGGTGGTCAACTAACAAAGAACCTGTATATAGCACAAGTAACATCAGTCATGCTGATAAGAGTAATAGTGACATATTGAACATTAATGGACATGCCATCATTGTTGTTCTTATTCTCACTTCAACTCATTGTTCTGTAAGCTGTGGAGTTGCATTGATTCCAGGAAATGATTGTTTCTTCAGGCTATGGTTTGTTGGGCTCCATCCCAATATTGTGAACGTGATGAGGAATTACAGTTTGAGATTGGAAGTGCAGGTGGGATCTGTCCCCTCACTTTTTTGCTAGGGCATGATACCAATGAGGATTCAAGCAAGACCACAAAACCAGTGAGTATCTCACACAGTTATGAATTTAACAAAGGGTGGTAGTGGTAGTTGCAGAGGGCAATTGGATGAAGAAAATGTATCATGGACTGG
>Ga0209208_10002768_pt1 | contig 25181 bp, 22 predicted proteins | sample S1TSphfallax_3_FD_187694 | JGI IMG/M metagenome (GOLD analysis project Ga0209208, IMG submission 187694) | Host-associated microbial communities from peat moss isolated from Minnesota, USA - S1T2_Fd - Sphagnum fallax MG (SPAdes) (version 2) | ecosystem: Host-associated > Plants > Peat moss >...
AAAAAAAAAAAAAAAAAAGCAAAAAAGAAAAAAGAAAAAAATAATAATAATGCAAAAACTTACTTTTCAATGAAGAATGTTGCAAAAAAACAAAGAAGAAGCAAAATAAAGCTTAAAAAAACCTACATCAAACAAACCCTTAACTTTAAATTAAATTGATATTAAATGAAAAAAAAATAGTGGGCCCAACACTTTCCACTTTAAACTAAGAATCAATGAGAGAAATAGTAATGGTGTTGGCGAATAATCTCCATTAGACCCACATTCCCACACATTTAATGAAATACTAAACAATGGAGCCACACACTCCAACAGTGTTTTTATGGCATCACAACTATTGGATGAGAAAATCCAATAATTTTGCTGCGATAAATTGTGGTAACTTCCCAATGTGGGGGTCAATTTGTTCTAGCCTTTTTTACTTATGGGTGGGGATGGGGGAAAATTTTAATAATGTTCATTGGATGTGCTAAATATTGGTCGAGGGCTATGGTTGGGCATGTTTTAAAAGGCCCTAGCATGAACCCATTATGAAAAGAAGATGTTTGCATAATATAAAGCCTTGAGGCTTAAATATCCACTTCACACAAGCCCCTTATTCTAGTAATGCCCTCCACCTAGGGTCACATAAACCTCTACCATTTTTCTTGTATTTATTTATTGTGATACCCATTTGATACACATAAGGTAGAAATTTTTTTAAATGAAAGTTATTTAAGTTTTTCAATTATATTTTAGGAAAGTTTTTTGGTAAAGCAAGGGAGTATTATTTTTAATAATATGCATTGTCACAACATTAGAAAAGCATTAAAACAGGTTTTATGTGGTAGGTAAGATATCAAATTCTAGTAATGCCCCTTAATGGGGTGTTACCAAAATGTGGGTTTGTGTGAAAATGATATTGGAACCAAGGATAACCTACAAAGAAAAAGTTTGTTAAGTGGTAGGTAAGGTGTTAGTTTAAGGGCATTACTAGAATAGTGGTATCACATGAGGTAATAGTCAAGACGGTGTTTGCATTTTAGTTATGTTTTCATTTGAAGGTCTTATCGAGTGTAAAGCAATTGCTTCCCCTAATTGTTTGTACAGATGGACATTTTAAAACAAATATCCTTTTGGTGTAGTTAAGTGAATCTTATTTGTGTTTGTTTAAAGTGTGTTTTAAATACACAACGAAAATTTTGATAATGTTTAATTATGATCTATCCATTCACATCCCCTATTCGGGACTCTACATGTGATTCACTTTCTAATACATTAAAAAAATAACTTGATGAACCCAATCTTAAATTTCAAATGTGTGTAAAAATTTGATGAAATACCTTTGAAAATAATATGAAATGCATCTTATTAAAATGAATTTGTCTAATATTATATACCTTGAACAATATGACCTTATCTTTGAATGTATGGAGATTAGGGTTTTGAAAGGTGAACAATAGTGTTGAATGCATCCTACTAAAATGATTCATTTAATATTATGAATAGGGGAAGTCCCATTACATAGGGACTTCTATGGGGTGAGGTGAAAGGCCTAAGGTTGTAAGCCTTGAGGTCTTTCACCTCACCACACATAAATCTTGAAGTAAAAGGATTTCCCCTGCATAAAGATTTGGGAGTTTCTTTTTCAAAAATTTAAGTGCATGAATCATATGTGAGAGGTGTAATGATAACTACATAATGAGAAAAAATAGATTTGTTGAAGTTTTTATTTAATTAATTAATTAATTTTTAAAGGTATTTGTGTGGGGATCTTGCAAAAATTGCTTCTATGAATTGATGGAATATATCAAAATTATCATTCAATCCAATGTTAAGAAACAAAAATGTGATGAACTTGACCCTTTGTATTGTGAGGAAGAAGATATTATTGTCAAGGCTTTAAACATGTTTGAAAAATCTTTGGTACAAAAAGAATTTTTTATTCAAGAGGTTGTCAATACAAATGAAAAGCAAAATGCTTGTGTTGCAAATTTCTTGACCAATGATGATGCAAAAGAAAATTAGTTCCACCATTCTAATGATGAAGGAAAATTTGTTGAGAGTAAATTCCAAAATGTTTTGAATGGATGTTGATGATGTTTTAAACATGCAAAACTTTGGGCTTGGAACACATTTAACAATTGGCGAACATTTCGTGAATTTAATACCAAACTTTCCGTTGAAGATTTGTTTGAAATGAAGGACCTAAAACCTTTTGGATAAATATTATGTGATTTTTTTTTTCAAGTAACAAAAAAGGATGGGCAATTGCACCTTCCTACTCCGTATGCATTTGTACCTTCACATGTTATATTTTAAAAAATAATTGTATGATGTTTTGTTGTTATATATATGTATGTCAAATTATATATGTGATTTGACACAATATTCAAATGTTCCTTCTAGGAATTGGTTGTTTCATCTGTAGTCATCAAGAACAATGAATTGTGGAATTAAATGCAAATGCAAAAGTTCCATTCAACATCTTGACAAATGTTTGGTATGTAGTCAAATTGATTACAAATGAAACAATTTTATAATCTTCTAAAACTAGTCTCAGTCATGAACTTAAGAAGATTGATGTGCTCACATTGACGTAACAAAAACGTTGGCTTTTGAGAGAATTTTGATTCGTACCCTTGAAGGTGCTAACAATCAATTTATGTATTTTTGCACTCACAACTTCTTCATACATCCCAAACATGAAATGAAAAATGTTGACAATATTGATTTCTTTCTTCACAACAACGAGATCAATGAAGTTTTTAGGTATATTAAATAAAATTAAAAATAAATAAAATTATTTTCTTGTGAATGATTTGTTATCACTTTTTAATAAGTTTCATGTTTTAGGTATCATCTTCCACCATTTAAAAATTGGAAACTAGACATGAATCAATGTGGAGTCGACAACCGATGTAAGCTTGTTGATTGTCCAGATGCACATGTTATTGAAACATATAAGGTTCTAATGATCCATCGTCTAGTCTAGAGTGACATTGAAATTGACTTGCTCCAATATTTCTTATTCTTTGTTTGAATGTGAAGTTGAATGATGAGGTTTGGTATTTGAAAAGTCTAGTTGGGAAAAACATGTTCTCTACCATTACCAAGACGCTCACATTTAACATTGATGGTAAAGGCAAAAGGATCACAAACAAGTCTACCATGTTAGCTAAATAGTAGGATGGTAAGTTAGCTACCTAAAAAGTAGATAGGCAGCCTATGTTGGGGAGGCCTAAAAAGTGGGATAGTGGATGACTAGGGTAAAGACTGGAGGTACCAGTGTGGGTACTCCAGTTTAAAAACACCTTGAACCAGTGTTGGGCGGTTCTTTACTTTTATGAAAAAACTCTGGTTCTGAAAAATAAATAAATAAAACAATTTCAGTTCCACACAAATCAGGAATCTCGTTTGAGTGCAAATTCTCAAAAAATAAAATCCAATTCCGGTTCTAGTTCCAATCAGATTCTGGTTTAGGTCCCATTCTGAGTAACCCATACTGGAACTGATGGTTAACTACTAGTTAACCTCCAATTAGCCCCGGTTCTAGTTTATTAATTTAATTATAAATAGTTTTAGATGGCTCTGATTCTGATTCCACACACAAATAGGACGGAGAACCTGGTTCCACATCCAGTTCTTAAACAGTTCTAGTTTTCAATTCCGGTTCCAAAAATCAGGCCCGGTTCCAGTTTGGTTTTCACTAACCGGAACCAGAACAAGCGGTTCGAGACCGCCCAACCAGGTAACTGATTGCCCAAACGCTGGGTTTCAAGCCTGGTTTGGCCAACCCGGTGGGTATCTGGGTTTTCTAGTACCCGTATAGAGAACCGGGTAGACAAAGTTCCCTGGTGCGCTGATAAACCCGCGCAACAACCCTGGAAACCCTAAACGAGACTGAGGTCCCTCCGTCCGACGCTCTCTACTCCGTTTCACTCGACGCACTCCCCGCTGCGTCTCGAGAGATCTGTCTGGCGTGTGTGTCTGTGCGCGTGCGCATGCAAATCTAATGACTTAGGTTGTGTGTTTTGTTGAGGTTTTCTGGGCAAAGATTTTGGTGCAGGATCTCATCAGTCGTAGTGCAGGGGAGAAGTGAGTGCCCCTACTACTCTGTGCAAAAATTAGGATACACGATGAGGCGAGGAGGGGCGGTGGCAAGGATCCTACTACTACGACATGCCTCCTGTGCGCCTTCTCCGTCTGTGCAACAAATGCCACAACAGTTTCTGCAGTCTTCTACGGCTCGGCCTGCGTCTCTTACCTTCACGCGATGGATCCATACCCATGCAGCTTTGAGGAGTCAAGGCGGCGGGGACGGTGGTGGTGGTGCGTTGTCTGCCCTCCTTTTCTTCCTTTCTCTTCTACTTCCCTCTCAAATTATGCTTGTTTTTTTCTTGTTCGCTTCTCATGGCCTCTTCTCTTCTCTTCTCTCCGGGGATTTGCTGGTTGGTTTTGAGTATCGTCATTCCTTGATGAACTGTTTTGCCTTAGATCACAATTCTTTTGTTTTATCTGATCTCAATTGTCTGCGAGTGCTTGTCCGATATGCTTTTCTTTTTTTGTGTGAGAAGGTCTATTGTGAGTTTTAGCAAGGCGTGATAAAAATAATTGGAGGTTTCTGAGAAAAGGACGCATGTGAAATATGTGTAAAAGCTACTATAACATCTCTGCAATACGAATGTGCAGATCATGATTTTGTGGCAACTCTTTTGGCTGGTGCAATTATGAAACAATGAGGAAAGAGTTTATCCATAAGAAGATTCCATGCTGCATTGAAGATGAATCTGGCATAGTCTGAACCAGTCCATCCAAAGGAACCAGACTGTAGAGGATACTCTGAGTTGCTACACTGCAGAATGAGGGATCCCAGATTGCCCCAGAAAGATGTATAAAATTAAGTTCACAATACCTAGTATAATTCACCAAGGTAATGAGGAGATGGCATGAAAAATATACAGGAATTTTTACCCTAAATCTTTGACAAAGGAACACAAGCAATCACAGAATATGCAATCTGTCTGGCCATGTTCAGAATTAAACTAATCAATTGAAATTCAAGCCTTTCAAGCCCTCTACTTGTGCAAGGATAGGAGAGAGCTACAGTGTGCTTGAGAGGATATGTATGAGATTTCAGAGAATACTCCAAAGCAACATTTTGAAGTTAATCTGACAATGACTGTGGTCAGTCATAACCTTATGAATGTTGCTCACAAAGTGTCAGATCATCATCTTCATCATGAAGGTCGCTGACAAGCTGTCATGACACCCCTACCCCTGACTGCATCAGCTCCTGAGCAGGTGTGCAGAAAATATACATTAATCTGTGCAAAATCTCAGGCTAACCAAACAGAACAGAGCAACAGGCCTTCCTTGCACTGAACTGTTGTGGTATTCACAGAAGGGGGTTTTGGCCCATTGCAGGATGGAATAACAAACAGAGTAGGCAGTGATGAATTCCTACCTGTCTGTTCCCCCTCTCTTCTCTTGCTTTCATTTTGTCTCCCAGCCAAAAGAGTTAGGTGTTCTGGAGGTTGGAGTCTCTTCAATGTTCAACTACAGAACAGTGAAGTCCATTCATTCTGGGGTTTGAGTTTGAGATTCATACATGATTGCATCCCCCACTGTGTCTTGTATGCTGCAGTAAAAATTGATGGCTTTGGTTTCATCTGTCTGTATCATGCAGGAACTACAACTGCAAAGACTGAGGAGAAACCTAGCCATGAAGATGCCAAGAGTGCTCACGAGGAGGAGATTGTGGATGAAAGGACTCTGGTGCTTCATGCAGCAATGGCACATGTGGTACAGATGCTTGTCACATTGCTCTGAACAAGAATAATAAGATGAGGAATGAATGCATTAGGGGGCTGCTGTCTGTGTTTTGGCATACTCAGGCTGGAAATGGAGGTTCCAGGTTTGCTTGAAATGGTTGGTTTTGAAGTTGTAAACGATGTTCACAAGAAGGGAGCTTGAGGGAGGGTGCAGCGCAGGTTGGGTTGGATGGAAGCTGCACTGGTGGCAGGTGCAAGAGATGTGGGACTGTCACCATCTATTGTGGGAAGCTTCCAACGTAAAGATGCTGCATTGGTTGAGGTGAAACAGTGTTTCCCTAGACATTTAATTGCTCTTCAATGCTCTCTAATGTGCCTCTGGCTTTTGTGACTGGATTTTGTGACAAGTCTTCCCTGTCGGACAAACATTGTGCAGTTTTTTATGGATGATTGCAACCACAAGTTGCAAGAGCAGCTTGAGGGGAAAGAGAAGGAGTTGTCCAATATGCTTCTTGCTGACCGTATCGCCTCAATTGTGCGTATGCGATTAGAAATGAATGTTCCAGTTATAACAAAGTGGGCTTCAGCCCTTAGCATCCAGGTCAACACATGCACGACTCCTGTTTCCCCCTTTCTTCTTGCCTCTTATTTTGCTGCAAAACATGTGAACTTACATTTGTGCTCGTATCTTAGCTTACAATGCCTGCCAAATCTGACATGCATATATTTCTTGCAGGCAAATCCTTTGAATGCAGCAACAGCATTAAAGCAGAGGGCACAATTGGTAGATGATATTTGGCATGCAGCAGGTGATCGTTCATCAGACATGGATTGGTATACGAAGCGTGCACTGTTAGGGGCAGTCTATATGACAGCAGAGCTCTACATGCTTACAGACTTCACTCCAGGTTGTGGAACCTTAAACTCCAATAGCATCTTCAGCTAGTTCTAGAATTCATTCCTCTGTACCCTGTTTGCAGATTGCAAAACCCTATATGTAACTTTCACAAGTATTGGAATTGTAGTTGTGCATGTTGCTCACTATCTTACTTTGAGATTATATCTGCTGAATTGACCAGGATATCGTGACACGTGGACATTCTTGGAGGGGCGGATCAAGGATGCTGTTAATGCCCGCAAGACTGGCCAAGAGGTGATTTGCCAATGCTCTCTTTACCTTCTGTGCAAGCAGTGATTTTATGGAGAAAAATTCTTTCCAGAAATACATTTTGTGCATACCTGTGTGATGAATACCCACTAATGCAAGAATGAATGTGGGGTGATTCAGGCTGTCCATTTGGCACAAGCTGTGAGCCAAGGTCTGAGCAACTCCCTTGCATCATTTTTCAACAAACAATCTACCTCTTCTAAGTCTTGAAAGATACTGAGCTGAATGTGATGCTAAGGACTGCATAAAAGCATAGATGTTTTCTAATGTCAGTATGAACATTCAGTACCATACCGCTGCACATATTGGTACAAATGGGAAAGTGCTGGATCCCAATATATTGAAATAGACTTTTTTCAGAAACTTAAAAAAAACATCTCATTTTCCTCCTTGGCCGTTCTCTTCACTTCTCTTTTCCTGTCCTTCTCTTCTCATTTCTTTCCTTCTCTAGACTTCTTTTTCTCTTTTTGATTCTCACCTCACCTTTCCTCTCATGATGCCTCCTCCAATTGATGTAGCTTGGTGACATGCAATCATATGGGGTAGTGTTTAAGTAGTTCAGGGAACAAGGAATGTCTGCCTGGGTCAGCATTTCCACTTCCAAGGCCTTGGGCAGCCAGAGATCTGACAAGGAGGGGTGATGAAATAGTATGATAGAACTCTGCAGGTGGATATGCTGATCAGGATGAAGGTGGGAAAGATGTTAGGCAAAATGAAGGCGAAGAACCTCTTGGTAATTTTCCCCTAACCTTCTACTCTTGTTGAAATTGTTATTTATCCGTCATTAGGTGAATCCCATCATTATTTTTCTATATTCTTACCCACCATTTTAGTCTCCATTGAAGAGCCAACACACTTTGCCAACGTAATGTAATGGGTTGTGGATGAACAACCATTGATCTTGCAAAATATGAATTATGTCTTTTCCTCTCGTAATATAGTCATCTCATTTACATTTTCTATCAATTGATTTGTATTCTTTAAATAATGTCCTGTTGTTTTGCTGAATATCAACAAGGCACATGTGATATCAGTTTTGTACCTTTAATAATACAGGCAAAAAATTTCAAAATGGATTGATAAAAAATGAATGTTCCAAGTGAGTGTCTGAATGTCAGGTCCCTAGTTCCTAGTAATTCAAAGCCTTGGTGTTTTCTGAAATTTAATGGAAGATTTCTTTTATGATGATTAGTGACAAAATCTTATGTATCCCTTTGCATTATCTAAATGTTATGTAAATATACATAATGTATTTTTAAATAATTAAATAATTAAATATAATATTCATTAACAAAGGATATGGGGATAATCCATTTTTCCTTCAGTGAAAGAATTAAGTTTAGCAGCGTGGCACCAGATGTGACATAATCTAGCTACAACTTGCAACACGACTAGCTTTTGGGAAGTTATTTGGCTACTTAAAAAATAAAAATGAAAAGAAGCTTTTAAGGCTACTATATCTTTTGTCTTTTGAAGATTAAATTTTGAATTTTTTTCTTCAATAATAGATAGGCTAAATTCCAGAACTTTGTGTCTAAATGCAACAAACATCATTATATTTTTGTTCTCAAGCCACATGAACATTAGAATTTCATAATGTTGTAGTGAGTTTGGTGATATTGAATTTTTGAGAATTGTAAAGAAAGCTCAATTCAGTTTACAATAGAGTGTCAATTTTTCCTTTCCCCTTTGTACTTTACATCTTTATACCCACAAAACATTCAAATACCATTTAGATTAAAAATGAGATGTTGGAGATAAATGTTTCAAACATCTACTTCCACTTGCGAAGTGATGTTTTCATAAGTATAGTCCAGCATGGAATCGTACTATTTGAACTTTTCAACCTAAATTTTTGTGGTAAGATCAACAAAGAGCAAATACAACTTGACAAAATTTCACAATAGTAACAAAATTAGATCTACATAGATATCATTGATCTGAAAAAAATTGATGAAGTTATGCACTGTTTTTAAGAGAGGGAGGATATAAAATAAGGTTATTTGCACATCCAAATCAACCAAAAGCTCAAAACGAACTAAAACTAATTGAGAATTTGTGGCCATGTCCAAGCCCATCTTCATCAAAATAGTGATTGTATTATGCCATCACCCTCTTGGCTAGACTAAGTTTAGAAATTCATTTGTTCTTGAAAAAATTTCAATATCTCAAGTGTTTTAATTTCCATGATGTTAGCCAATTTTGTGAGTTTCAAATGATGTTTGAAATTTTTGCAAAAGTAATTTGGTGCAAATATTGAAGCAACATCTCGACTCAATGCACCAAGGGAAAAAATAAATCTACACAAATAGATTTGTACAATGAAAAACACAATGCGCCCCCAAGGTGTAAAGAGTCAATGATTCATGAATATTAGTTGTAACACCAAATTTAGTGCCCTAGAACACATTCACACCATTTGCACCCAATGGGAACAAACTTTGATGTGATGTCACCTTCATTCAGAAACTCCATAATACACATCATTTAAGGTTATTAAAGATAAGCCCGCCCATTGCTAAAACATTGACAACATCAACAAAATGCACACCCAATTGTTGACCAAATATATTTGTATATGCATCCATTATTGACACTTAATTGGCAATAAAAGTAACTTCATCACATGTGATTGAGAAACATTACTTGCTCCCATCATAGCCACCTTCAACACCTTAAAAATTTGGTGGTGACAGTGTTCACCCATTTGCCACCTTGATGTTGAGTAAACAAAGGTTTTCTTAGCATTTTTTTCACATTTAAGAATTTGAATAAGGTTTTCAAAGACTCACATTCATGAAGAATGGGTTACCAATTTTGCACAACACACCAAAAAAATGTAGAAAATTGGACAATTTTAAATTGATTATTCACAACCTGGGCATTATCAATTTGCTTAAAAAAAAACATTTAAGGTTTCAAACATTGAATAGGGCAAGATTGAAAAAAATGCATGTTGTTCATGTTGGTAAATTTGGATTTTTTTCTCAATAAACATGTCATGTTCAAATGAGTGACATTTCTTTTTACATTGGAAAGTTCTATGAGTAAAAATATAACACCATGTATATTGGTTGTTGGGTAAAAGTATAATTCAATTGGTTTCACGACAGGGTCATGTTTATTTTTCAAAATTATTATTTAATTCATATATAATATATATTAATATCAAGTATAATTTTTAAATAGGAAAAACATAACATATTTACAAGGGACTTAAGTACTAATTGTTAGTAGGTTCAATTTTTTTGTGACTCAAATTTTATAAAGGTTTATAATTCTTAAGGTTTTGAGTCTAATTTCAATTTTTAGGGGAAAGGGGAGGGGATAATGTTATGAATGAGTTGGGGAATTTTCTTGAACAAGTTAATGAGCATTACCTTGATTCTTCATTGACAATGATGTTATGCCATCTTTTAGGATTGCCCTTATGCTTGTTTGCATAAAATATTTGAACTTGTGGAAGAATAGTGAATGCCTCATCACTTTTCATGGGTTCAACCAAAATAAAAATTTCAAATAGATATATGATACCAAAATTCAATGAAAACATAGAGTTAAATTAAATATAGGATGGATTAAAGATGTGGATATTAAAATTTTAAGTAATAATAGGGTGGGAAAATTGAAGTTCTTTCACATAATACTTTCTTTGATTTAGGTAATGTCAAATTTTGACACATAATGTACCCTTGGGTCATGATTTGCCTACCACTTCCCCATATGCTTCTCCAAATTGTCCCACTTAGGAACAATGTGCATGGGCACACTTGTAATATTGGCCTCACAAATGGTGCACTTGATAAAAATAAACGCCCCCCATCAAAGATATTAAAATCTAGCTAAATGAATTGTGTTATCCAAGTGTCTTGCCATTTTTGAGTTGCATCTTAAGTTTTTCATTGCATTTTGGGTGGAACTTTCACATTGAATTGGAGGAGAAACAAATTGGAGCTCCAAATGTCCCAACCTTAACCAATGGAGGAGGAGGCAAACAATTACATGGTGTCATCAAGCTTGGATCAATAAAATTCTACCCATTGTTGTTGACATCATGATTTGAAAAAAAAATATTCACTTTGAAGTTCAATGGCACAATCAAAATAACAAAACACCATTGCACCCCAACAAAAAAACATACATGTACTACATTATTATATACACTACAACATGCATTAACACAATGTTGAACATTTGCACCCCAACAAAGCCTTCACACCCCAAAACCCCAACAAGATGTTGAGAGTTTGGACTTTAGGCTTCAATTGATGTGCAATCAAAGTGCAGTAACTTGCAAAGTGCAATGCTTACAAACATTATGCCTTACCCGTACTAATGCCTTCAACATCCAAAACACCCACTAAAGCAAGACTACAAAGTTGAGAAGACAATGCACACCCAACAACATAAACATGAATAAATAAAGAATGAAATGAAGGAAGGATGCATGCAACAAAGAGGTTCAATGTTTGAAGTTTCTTTTGCTCATAGATTCCAAATTGTAAAGTTGCAATTGGCAACTTTGCATGTTGCTTGTTGTTTGATGACATTCATACTCAACAATGCCATTGCAAGTTCCAATTTCCATAACCAACATCCACCATATAAACAAAGATGTTGACTTGTGTCTTTGAATTTAATTAAACCTTGTTGTTTAAACCTTTAAAATTGAATTTGAAACAATCCACAAGGCTATTGAAATCATGAAAGATGAACATTGAACATGGAAAAATAATCATGATTCATGATAATAAAAAGTGGACCACATGTGACTTAGGGTCTCTTTCCATTAGGTTGTTATGATCATATTTACACCAATGTACTATAATCACAACAACTTATTGGAAACCTAATGAAATAACATTTTGTTCCTTGTTGCATGGACAATCATTTCCCATAAGAAAGATACAACTATGTTGAAAATATGTAATAAATATGTGATAAATCAATGTCAAGAACTCTAGGAGCATGTTCCATGAACAAAAATATATATAGATGTCATTTTGCGGTGATTCATAGTTTTCATAGCTTTTACTTTTAGTCAATGCTTGATTAGTGATTTATTAATTGGTTGTGGGTGTAAGTAGTTGAAAAATAGTAATGAAAAGTTGATGTGATCATAGAATTTGTGATTGCAATTGCTTAATGGAAATATGTCCTTAACCTTGCACACACACAAGTGGAAGTGTATTCAAAAGAGATTTTTGATAATAATAGTACTACTAATTGTAGATTTAGGTCTTGTGAAAATTATTTTGTCCTAGGTATTACAATCCTTTTAAGATTCAAACAAGTGGCCACTAGGCATTAACCAGTGGCCTTAGGCTATAATTAAAAGTGCCTTAGTTAACTTGTTATAGGATCTAGACCTAAACCCGAGTTTACAATAATTGGTTAGTGCTTAAACCTCGAGGATTTATTTTGGCAACATAAAAGGTCAAGATGTAAACACCACATAAAATTTGGGCTAATGAGTCTCTAGTAATATGGTAGCAATGATACAAATGATGTAGTGATTCCATTATCAAGTGGTCATAGACATGAATTTTCACTATTTAAAGTCAAAATTTTCTTTTCAAATCCCTTGCACTTGGAGTTGGATTGTTCTTTATGTAGGAAACATGTGATAAATAGCTAGAAAACATTGGTTGATGGGGACGTTTCTTTTTTGTGATGCGTTTGCCATTTTGCAAGTTATCACATTATCAATAATTCATTTCATCAAAATTATCACTTCCTGTCATTAAACATTCATGTTACAAATGTAACTTTTCTATTTTTGCATGGATTTCCAATCAAAGTTTTAAGGATTCCTATATTTTTGTAGATGATTGTTAGATTTTTCAAAATATTATTCAATTGTTTTACTAAGAGGTTGCAATAGAAAATGCATTCTATATATCAATCAAGGTGATGCATTATAATCAATAGGCATGTTGAGTATATATATGTGAACAATTTTGATTATAAATCATGAAAATATGTTAGATCCTAAACAACAAAACATAAGGACATCTAAATCAATTGTTTAATTTTCTCATGAATTTTATCATATATTTCATCTCCAAAAACCTTTTGATTCTAGAAATTCCTTGTGTTATTATGTGGTTCCTAGTTTTTGAAAAAACCTTTAGTTCCAATTTTTTTTGAAAGTTAGATTGAAATTTCGGTGTAATTTTTTTTCAATTTCTTAAACCACCAATTTTGGAGATAATTCCAAAATAATTCCTCACCCACTTTGGCTCAACAAGGGGTTTGCCAAATGTTACCACCCATTGTTTATTTTACTAGTGATTTTTCACCAAAATTTGACCTAAAACATATGGTTTTGACTTATACAAAGGATTTTCCATGGAAAAAATGGCCCAAATTCATTAAATTTTTATGATAGATCCTAGTAAGTAGCCAAGAATACATGAGGATTCTATTCTTTTAACTTTTATATCTAGTATGTAGCCAAATTTGGTTAAATTATTTTGTGAATGATTACCACTTTGTGTCACAACTCTAGCATTGGACTTGTGGCCAAAGCAAGGGCTTGCAAAGGTGTTGGCCAATAGTGAAGCCTAGGAGTCACATTTCATGCTTTTGGAAATGTGGGAATGTGAGAGAGTGTGAGGGAATGAACCTTCACACTCCCAAGTGAATTCCCACTTTGGACTTCCGAATCATCATAAAGTAATTGTAAGGGTCAAAACCCATTGGATTGTAAATTTCCTTAAATCATTAGAAAGCTCTTAGAATTTGAATGTCTAAAATGCGCTTACATGATTCATTTGGGTCATTAAGACACAAGTTATGGCCAAAAGAAGGGTCGGAAGTCAAATTGCCAATTTGACTCTCGAGCACTAAAAGTCAAGAATCGCCATGACTTCCTTATGTGCAAGTGACATACCACACACCTTTAGAAAGCTCTCAACAAGGGCTACAACTTTGCTTTAGACCTAACTTCAATCGGAGGTTTGCACACAAAGTTATGGGCCTCCAAAGTCGTGGAAATCCCAATTTTGGGAATTTCGGGACTCCCATTTGGGAGTCCCAAGACAAAATGACATTTGGGTGCTGGTCTCGTGGCCAGGCATAAAGTATATTACAAGGGGGAAGGTGATGGTTTCCCCCAAGTCTGAACTATGGTGAATCTTGTGAATTTATATTTACATGTGGCTCGTCTGTGCACCAAAAGTGCTCCAACCTTGCACTAACCAACTTGTTGTTTGGCTTGTGCAGGTTTGTGTGAATAATTGACCCACTTGTTGTTCGTCCTAGTCCCATTTCGGAGCTTGAACACACCCTTCTACCCCCAAAGCATTGCAAGATAAAGAGTGCGCCCCAACTCCTTCTCCTTCTAATGTTTTCATCTTTGGACTCACAATTGAGTCCATCAAAGAGCTTGGGGGTGCATCACTTTGGCTACTCCTTCATGCACATTTCTCAAGACTTAATCATAAGGAATGGAAAGAAGAGTGCAACATTTGGGACAAAATTATTAATCATTACAACAAACATCATTTAATAGCATGAACAAAAAGGATAACAAGGTTGTTTGAAACAAAATTAGGCACCATTAAACATGATATGAATAAATTTATGGGAAATTATAATGTTGTTCAAACATTTTGTGAAAGTGTATCTAGTGAAAACACACTACAAAAAAAATTAGAACTTTACAAAAACAAGCACCCATGAGCACAAAATTTCAACATTATTTTCAGTTGGTTTTGAAGGACATACCTTGTGGGGGTGATGCACATGAAGATGCAAGGAAAACTACACAAATGAAACACAAGTCTGATATTGCCCATCATGAAAACTCTAGAGTTAATCAAGGCGAAATAGAAATTATAGACATTGGACTTTTAGTGATTGCTTGAGCATAACATCCAACAAGTTACAAGACAAACAAGGAGGTCAAAATAATGGCCAAGTTGACAAATATGGGGGTGCTAGCACAAACAAAAGTGACAATAGACATGGTCATTACCATTTTGAAAAAAAATGCCATCTTGGAAGATTAGAGTGTAATGGCACTTTTCACTTTGCTTGAAGATTTGTTGGTGACAATAGAGGTGCAAGAGTACTTCATATTTTGACAATACAAAGAATTCATTAAAATTAAATCCTATATGGATGTTGTTCCTAGGTCTTCATTGAATTTTTCAACTACATAACCTATAACGCCCAAGGCAACTATTCTAATCAACATATTTGATTATCCACAAATAGATCTAGATTGCATAGTTGTGAAATTTAAAAATGTTGTAGAGTATAACAATGTTTGATTAGAAACAAAGGCAGGTAAATAACAAAATTTGCACTTTCATTATACTTGTTGCTTCTCAAAGCCCACAAATGTTCAATGAGGTCATCATGCAATTTGTGATGAGCATTTGCATTTTCAATCTCTCTATTACCATGTGTGTATTTGTCAATTATGAAGTTGTGTGTGATGGGAATGGTAGTAGCATCAAAATAATATCCCAATCTTGCATTATTTTCATATTTTATGATCATGTTGTGCATGATCACACATGCATACAAAATGTTAACAACAACATTTTGATCCCATTATATGCATAATTTTTGAACAATCACAAACTTGGCTTGAAGAACCCCAAAATTGAACTTTACATCCTTGCACATTGCCTTGTGTGACATTGAGTGAAATGTTTCCACTTTTCACCTTGTAGTTCATGCACAATTTGCACAAAAACTAACCATTGTGAATAGATGCCATCAAGAATAAGGTAGTGCTTTGGGTATTGATTTCCATTCGCCTAAAATTCAAGGTTAACATTTGCACCATGCAACAAGTCAAAAACTATTTGAGACCTAACCAAAATGAACATGAAAAAACCAAAAATGATTGTTTGCGATTGTTTCTAGGATTATAAAATTATTCTTATCTTTATTAGTAAACTAAAATCACCAAGTAGTTGGAAAAAAATTCATATATAGTGCAAGCAATCAAAGGAAACGATCATCCCTAGAAACCTTCTTGGCGCATTGATCTAGAATTATCACTCAAGATCAATTTGAATTGGTTGACACAAATAAATTGGTTCAAACACTTATTGCCCTACTTTTAGGAATTGTTTTAGGCTTTCCATGGTTGTGATTTCTCCCATGTTGTAGCATTCATGCAATGCATTAGTTGCAACACCATAAGCTAGCATCTAAATAGCTATATTGCATTTTTGCAAGGCTGATAACCCATGGTGTTACAAGCATTCATTGTTATACAAGGTAAGAATCACATTCATTCATAGTAGTGACAATTCAAAGGAATAAAAAGTGCCTCATCTTGTAGCAATGATGAAATTGTTGATTATCATAGACCAGGTTTTCACAAAAGTAATCTTGCATGATGCACTTTTCACCAAGCCACTGGTCTCTCACAATATTTGTTCAATGCCTTGGTTGACTATCACCATGAACTTGAGCAACATAATTATGCTCCTGAAGAACCTATTGTTGCAATGTGGCTCTCAATAATTCAACTTCCTCTTCATCATAAGAGAGATTCAATTGTAACCATGCCATTAATCGTGCATGCCATTGCTCCACAATGCCTGCAAACAACAATTTGATCACTAACTCCTTGCAAATGCACTTGAAGAAGAGGATCAAAAGCTACCAAAGTTGTGCAGATGATCAGAGTGTCAGAGGGAAAAAGAAAAGGTTTGGGAAGAAAAATCAATGACAAATAGGTGTAGGTGATGATGCAAGATGGGTGATGCAAACACTTTTAGGGCCGGCTCTGTACATGTAGCCTCCATAAGCCCCTGGAAGATACCAGTACAGGGATTATTACGATTTCAACACTGGAGCTGCCATAAGGCTACTAGGTATGTAGATACTAAATACATGTGGATGGTTAGTACATAGCTAACCAGGGTGGCCGGCTACAGGATGGGAATACAACCAGAAAAATGTTTCCTGTCCACATACCATCTATGTGCATCCATGGCGTGCTAGAGCTTAGTAGGTGCTGGTTGACTCTGGCACCCCCAAAGAGGTATAATGTAACTGTTGGATATGATGATCTGAGAGGAGGGTTCAATAAGAGTTCATTTCTTGGGCTGAATCATGTTCATCCCCGTGTTCCTATATGCACACTGACACAATACCATGGTAGGCGACTTAGCAAGTTCTGAACTAAATAATTATGAGAAAAAAATTCAGGACGTTTTGAGAAATTATTAAGGCGTCATTTTACTGTAGTCTGCTTTACAAGTTAAACGTACACCCTAAAAATTTCTTAATAGTTACCAATGTCGGAATCATCAATGTCGGAATTGTCCCAGAAAATATGTTAAGTATTCAGCATCAAAGAGCTGAACCTGCTAGGCTACTAGGATAGTTGAGTCGAGATAGTTAAGGCGCAGTGTCCAGGTTTGCTGCAGTGGTGGCTGTTTCCTGTCAGATTCCAGTGTATGTCGCTTAGAGAATCTCCAACAATGCTCAGCATGTGACCCTGCAAAAAATATTTCTCACATCCAAGTTTTAGTTACTAACTTTTCTCTGACCCCAGTCACAAAACTGAAACTAGGACTGGAAGTAGGTGGGAAGACTAGTAATAGCAACCCACTTGGACCAATCAAACACTATCTTGCCAATCAGAAACAGGGAAGGTGAGGAGATTCTCCTCAGAGTTTTTGCTCCTGGATTTTACTGAGTACTTTATTAACTTAAAATTGGGTTTCTGCTTCTGGATTAAATATCATTTGAAAGTTGCAAGAGGGAAAAAAAAAACAGTAGAATCCACATGGGTATCTAGTATCTACATCATCCAAGCCTTTCCTAGGTAGGTTTCCTCTTTTTTGGAACTTGGAATATGTAGCAGGCTAACTAGTAAAATTTAGGCAACTTCTCAACTATGTACATAGCTCAAAAACTAGACTATCATAAAAGCATACACCTATCCTTGTTACTTGTAGTGCAAGCAAGTGCATGCACCGAGCGACCCTACACTCTTCCACTCACCCAAACACACTCCGTTCCACTCAATTGTGAAGTGTACAATGTAAACATGATACATACTACATACCTTCAGATTCACATTTCAGCCATCTACAACACATTTGGATATAAACGGTCTGTGAAAGCACTGGACATTTATTAATAGTCAGCTCTTTAGTCACCAACACGCTACTGGCATTAAAACATAGTTGTTGCCCTCCTTTTTTGTGCATGAAAGGAGACAGTCCAGTAATGCGTATAAGTGGGTTGTCCTCCTTGTGTGCATGCATAAAAGCAAGATAGAAAGACGAAATAACACAGAATGTACGCTGTATGTTGACAAGGGTATCCTTCAAAGTAGACATGCAATCTTGTGTCCAGTACTCATGCCATATCTGCCAGGATATACACCACTGGTTGCAACCGAATTGAATGGAGGCTGTACCGTAGTTGAGTAGTATAGGTTCCACTCAAATTATATTACTTTCTAGACATGCTGAAATTTTCAAGAAATATTTTTCTCAAAAGAATATTTTTTGTGTCAAGGAAAATGAAGCATCTTTTGGAATATTTGGGAACAGTTTATTTGTTGAAATGGAACCTTCAAAATTAATGGGCAGAGAGACATGATGAATCTGCTATTCAAGTACCCTATATTCTTAGGGGATGACTCCAAAGAGACAATGAAGCTGGCTGTAGGTATATTCAGGGGGGTTTTGGAAGTAGAAACTCATGCCGGGTGCTATGATATGAACTATGGTAGTATCTTGGCAGCTTCGACACAAATTAAATTATTTTTATTTTTTTCAAATTAAAAAAAAGTATTATATTGAATAATTCAAATTTTATACTTAGTATCAAACCCTAGCCCCCTTGAGACTAGTACAAGTTCATGAGAACAGTTCAACCCAGAAAACAACTGAAACTTTTGATATTGATAGAAGTTTTATTATATTCACTTTGTACCTAACAAAAATTTCAAAATCAAAACTAAATTGTCGAATTAAAATTCTCAAAATATATTAATCATTTGGCAATTACCTGTTGAAGGTGCCAAGGTACTATGGCATGTAGGGTAGAAATGCCTATCACCAAACACCCCCCTATTATCAAACACACATTTTGAGCACTATGAACCCTATGACAAATTAAAGTATTCACATGTGTGTGTGTGTGGGTGTGTGTGTGTGTACATCTTTTACCCTAATACCAAATGATTGGTAAAAGAAAAATAGTGTTTAGTCTTTCCATTTAATTGTCCATGGATAGGGAACAGACGTTTGGTCATGAGTGTGATCCCATTTGATTTTAACCAAATATTGCATTTTTTATAAATTAAGGTTGTTGGTTGTGGGGGTGAGGACTTTTGACATGCCCACCTCCATGAACACAAATAATCAATGGGGATAAAAAGATGGGTTGGTAAGTGTTTGGAAATAAGTGTTTTTAGGTTCAGGATTGGGGTTACAATGTTCAATATACAAATGTGAGTGCCCTAATTACAAGGAAGGGTGTGGGAGATTTTTAAATTGTTGTGGGGGTTAGGATTACTAAATGTTTGGTGAAAGGACTAATCTAGGTCAAACTTGTAAGCATGTGCAATTCATTATAAGGTAAGGATTGTTTAATTATGTGGCAAGAGAAAACCACCCCCTACTTTGGATACCCAACCCCTTGTAACTTGTTAAACTTTCCCACCCAAAGTTGCACACACATGATATTTAAATGTTGTCTAAATATATTAGCATTGTGTAGTTTGGGTTTTCACTATCAAGAAAGAAAGCAAGTCTAAAATTCTAGAGCATGTTGAGCAAGAATTGTAAAGTTTTTTTGAGCTTTCAGTTCCTAGTGCTATAGGTTTAAGGTATTTGTTGTATGGAGGGCAAACTAGTTCTAGCAAAACAACAATTCAAGAAGTAAAAGTAGATAAAGAGACTAAGGTCAACAAAGTTGTGTTCCATCTAGTGAAAGTAAAAGAAAAGAGTACATATTTAGAAGTAGACCCTACATCTAATGAGGCCATATTCTCATATATAAATAAAGTTTACATCGAAAAATTTAGGAAATATGTATACTATTGTTGGGTTGTTAAATTTGTGAACAGTCCTTTGGTTCAAAGGAAAAAGGGAAATCACAAGTAGTGGGTAGTAGCAAAGTTGTGTAGCTGATTCATTCTAACTACCTGCACAGAAACCAAAGGTGAAAACTTGGTTTGGTTAGATTTTGAAGACTAGTTCCATTTCATTTCAGATGTTGGAAAAAAATAATAATATGCACAATTTACTTACCTTGAATTAATTGAGTTTTTGTATTCATGGTTTGATTTTAGGAAGAACGGAAACATATTTCTTGTTGGTAATGCATAAGAACCTCAAGTTTGGTGTAGGCTTGGTCTTGGGGGGGTCCAACTAGCCATGAACTTCAATGTACCACGAAGGAGGAAGAACATCGTGGTGGATTAACTAACACCTAACAAAAAAACACACCTCCTCAACCTGAATCACAACCATGACCTCAATCAACAAGGGTTACTAAACAAATGATTCGTCCAAGAGGCAATTGGAACACTAAAGATTTAGAAGAGGCCATGGACGTAATTGAAAGAGGGTTTACATCATTGAGAAAGGCAAGTCAGTATTGGAACATACCTTTGACAAGTCTATCAGACCATTCACCAACAAGACTACATAAAAAAAATGTTGCCCACTTAGAATCTTAATTGAAATTCAAAGTGGAAGTGCTACTTTAAACAAAGGCACCTTAAAATGTCCATTCACTTGGAAAAAGGATTGGATATTTATAAGGCACAAGGACTAGCCCTAGCTACCTATAATTCTTTCTATGAAAATCAGCAATCACTATATAACAAACACAATTATTTTCCAAACCACATATGGAATTGTGATGAAACTGGTATTTAGGCTAGTAGGCAATCTAACATTGGAGTGCTTGCAAAAAAGGGATCACAACAAGTTTATAACATAATACCAAAGTCAAAGGAATGGATGATAGTCAATTGTGCAGTAAATACAACTAGAAGTGTCTTTCCTAGCTTTTATATTTTCAAAGGTGAGAGGATTAAAGAGGATTACATTCAATAATGTAAGTCGGGATCTCGTATGGCAATGTAGAAGAAAACACGGATGACATGTTATTTGTTCAAGCAATTTTTATTTATTTATATTTGATTAGTACCAGGAGGTTTGTCTCAACAAAATAAGCACATTCTAATTCTAGAAGGACATGGATCACATGTTACTTTACAAGCAATCGAACAAACATATGATATGATTACCCTTCCATCCCACACTTCCCATGCTCTAGAACCTTTGGATGTTAGTTGTTTTAGGCCATTCAAATTTGCTTTTATGAAGGAAAGAAATAAAAACATGTTTAGGAACAACCATAGAAAACTAGACAAGGTTACATTAACATGTTGGGTGGAAAGAACATTCAATTAGTTGTTATCCAAACAAAACATCAAATTAGGGTTCAAAACCATAGGGATATGACCTTTAAACCCTAGGGCAATGGACAACCAAAGCAGACCCAACAAACTGTATACAACATGATCAAATCTAGACATATCAAATGATGAAGATGGACAATCAGAAGGAACAATAGATGGTAGCCAATGGGGCAAAGATAGAATTGCAACAAAATTAATCATCATCGTTATAACTTCACAAAATGAAAGTGAATCCACGCAAGATGATCATGTGTAGTCAACAACACGATTCTATGTCCATGAACTTATATATGAACATGCTACAATAGGAGTACACAAATCAAGTGAAACCAACATGGAAGCTAAAGTTGTTTGCCTTGTTAACCTTACCCAAAAACTAATAATTGAAGCCAAATCTACCCAAGAACCAAAAGTTGAAACCAACTCTGCCCAAGAACCAATAGCTGAAATAGTTGAAGTCTAGAATGTAATAGTTTGAACTTCGCAAGTGCTCCCTATTGCTACCAAGCTTGCCTACAAGGAAAACAAGAGGGATAGAACCATTAATAGACTACTCTAAGTTTCATGTTGTTACATTAGACCAATATTTGGGCATTTTACGTCAAGAAACTATGCAAAAAAAAAGAGCAAACAAAGAAAGGGTAATCAAAAGGCAAGAGAAGGAAGCCATGACCATATAACGAACAACTATAGCAACAAATCCAAATATCATGAAGATCCAAAGGCAAGTTGAGAAATGAGAAAGATCAATTTTCAATAACGCCTAGTCTCCTACAAATGTGAGGGAAGCAAGAGATATAATGCACATGCAAATTGCAACTGATGTGTTAGCCCAAGTGCCTTTTTCCATCAATTTGAATTTTGGCAATATAACACCAAAGTAGAGGGAGGTTAAAGAAGGTATAGAGGGCCATAGGTTCAAATCTTGTCAACTTGAATCAAAATCAAAGTGAAGACTACTCTTTTCCAAAAGTTTCATAGGGATTATTCAAGTTAGATCTTCCCAAAAGTGTCGCAACCCTAGCTTTGGGCTTGCGACCAAGGCAAAAGGGGTTGCAAGGGTGCGGGCCAAAAGAAGCCCGGGAGTCACATCAGAGACTCCCAGGAGTGTAGGAGAGTGTGAGGGAGTGAGCCTTCACACTCCCAAGGCAACTCCCAAGTTGGGAGAGGGAGTCTCGGTGGACTCCCAAAACTTCAGAGAGCGATTTGAGGGGTCAAATCTCAATGTCTTGTTGCGCTCTTTATATCAATGGAAAGCTCTTGAAGCGTAGATGTCTAAAACGGGCTCGCATTGTTCATTTGGACATCTGAAACATAAGTTATGACCAAAAGAAGGGCCGGGAGTCGAACTCCCGGGAGTCTGCCAGTTTTGACTCCCGACCACTAAAAGTCGGGAATCGACCCGAAATACTTAGCTGCAGACAACGTGCGACATACCGTTGGAAAGCTCTCGACGAGAGCTACAACTTTGCTTCAGACCACACTTCGATCCGAGGTCTGCTCGCAAAGTTATGGGGCTCCAAAGTCCCGGGAGTCCCGCAAGGCGGGATTTCGGGACTCCCGGCCGAGAGTCCCGGGAGTCCCGGGAAAAAGAGCCATTTGGATGTAGTCTCCGCGGAGTGTCGTAGAGAATACTATAAGGGGGAAGGTGGTGGCTTCCCCCAAGTCCGGGCCGTGCTGAGTCTTGTGTGTTCGTGTTGCCCGTGGCTGTCCCAGCACCAAAGGTGCTCCAACTAAGCACTAACCACTTTGTGTGGGTTGTGTGCAGGCCCGTGTGAGTGAATAAGCTTGTCAATTCTTCCTGGTCCCATCCCGGAGCTCCAACACGCCCCTCTACCCGTCCAAGTGTTGTGAGCTAGGGAGCGCATCCCGACTCCTCCCTCTTCCGTTGTCTTTCACTTGGATTCACATTTGAGTCCTTCAAGGAGTTGGGAGTGTGTCAAAAAGGGTTTACTGCATTGCTTATATATGTTTTTATCTTGTAGCCTCCTTCTTCTTTTATAGGGTAAAAGTTCGGATGTTGGGTAAGAGATGTGTTATAGAAGGAATGCAACAACCAATTGTTGTAGGAGAGCATGAACTTCATGCATGAATGCAATAACAACAAAGAAGAGAGCAAGAAGCTCAAGTAGGAAGGTAGCAACTAAGAAAGCAACGACTGCTTGCAAGAGAATGTGAAGAGCATGAGCTTATTACCATGAATGCATTAACCAATCTCTAAGTTTTTGAGGATCACAACAAATGTTTGCAAGGCACATGCACACACACCCACACCCACAGAGGAGATTAGAGGATCAGATGAGGGTAGGGCACGCATAGAGGTTGTGAAACATGGTCATAACACACACACACATTAAGGGAGGATTAGAGGAGGATCACTTATCACTAAAGGAGGACCAAAGGAGGATCACTAAAGGAGGATCAAAGGAGGATCACTAAAGGAGGATCAAAGGAAGGTAGGGCACACAAAGATTTTGTGAAACATAGTTTAAAAACACACACTAAAGGAGGATCAAAAGAGGATTGGTTATCATTAAAGGAGGAAGTTCGAAGGAGGACCAAAGGAGGGTAGGGCACACACAAAGTCTCTTCCCGCACGCACAAAATGTTTTCTCACACACGTGTGCTAATGTAGCATCACACTAATGTAACATCATGAAGGAGGATTAGAGGAGGGCAAGGCATGCATAAAGGTTGTGAAATAGGGTTAGAAAACACACACATTAAAGGAGGATAAAAAAAGGATCGTTTATCAAAATAAGCTTGAAGGAGGATCACCATTTGAAAGATCACCGCCTTGCGCCTTGCGTTGGTGTCTTCCCACACGCATGCATGTTAGTGTAACATCGTGTTGGTGTCTTCCCACACAAAGGAAAATCAAAACCACATTATTGTCTTCCCACACACATGCATTTTGGTGTCTTTTAGCACGCGACATCATGCGTGTTGTTGTTGTTGTTTTGCATGTTGTAACACAAGGTTATAATACAACACTAATTAGAGATGCTTTTAGAGCAAGGTCACAAAGAAGGATAGGAGGAGGTTTCTGGACAACTCTCCAAAGTTCGGACTAAAGAGAGCTTTGGAGAGGTTGGAAATGAAGAAAGGAAGACACCACATTCCAAACCTTTGACCTTATAAAGTGATGGTGCCTCCATTTGCTCATTCAATTAGGGTTACCCATTCAATATTTTAGGGTTAATAAACTATTGCATTCCTAAGACTATAGATTAAAAACCTTTTTCAAGTTTGGATCACAGCCGTTGGTGTATGATGAACCATTTTGAACAAGAAATTGAATGTTTTTAGCATTCATCCAGTTTGGTTATAAGTGAGAACTTGACATGTGTCAAATTCACATTAGTCATCCATAGGTGTGGATGCGTTTGTTCATCAGTGGTTTTAATGTTTGATAAGATTTGTATCTAGAGAAAAGAGGTTTTTTACTTAGAAAAATCATAACTTTTTTTGTTTCTTTACCAAATTGAATGATTCAAATGGCAAGAGGTGTGCAACTAGATGGAGCACAAGTTTATTTTGGATATCAAGACCAGAAGAAGAAAACCCAAGGTGCTAGAACACTCCAATATCTTTAAGTGTTTGGTGATAGGGATTTCTACCCTATCACTAGCAGAACAAAATAGTTCCTCATGTTAAGTGACAGACAGCTTCCGGTGTAAGCAGCTGGGAGCCACAGTTGAGAGCCTGTGCTCGTTAGGGCTAACATTGCAGTGTCCAGCATTCAGTGCAAGGTGGGGGACCCCTTTAGTTAAGTTTTTGCCAGATGCTGGTAATCAACAAGTTCACCACACAACCCTCACAGCTACAAATT
>Ga0209208_10002769_pt1 | contig 25177 bp, 19 predicted proteins | sample S1TSphfallax_3_FD_187694 | JGI IMG/M metagenome (GOLD analysis project Ga0209208, IMG submission 187694) | Host-associated microbial communities from peat moss isolated from Minnesota, USA - S1T2_Fd - Sphagnum fallax MG (SPAdes) (version 2) | ecosystem: Host-associated > Plants > Peat moss >...
CGCCACCGCGGCGCGTGCCTGCGCCGGCACACGGAAACTATCCAGCAGCGCCAGATGATTCGCCGGGTCCGCCAGGCCCACCTGCTCGTGCTGGCCCTGCACCTCGATCAGCAATGCCGCGAGGGTTTTCAGGAACCCGGCACTCACCGGCTGGTCGTTCACCAGCGCGCGGGAGCGCCCATCCCGCCCCACAATCCGGCGGATTAAAATATCAGAACCCGATTCCAGCCCGTGCTCCGCCAGCAAATCAGCCGCCGGATGCGAAGCCGCGACCGAGAACGCGGCCGCCACCACCGCCTGCTCAGCACCCGAGCGGATCAGCCCCGTATCAGCACGCGCGCCAAGTGCCAGGCCCAGACTATCCAGCAATATGGATTTACCCGCACCGGTCTCTCCGGTCAGCGTCGTCAGCCCCGGGGCGAACTGCAAATCCAGCCGTTCGATCAGCACGACATCGCGGATCGAGAGGCTGTTCAGCATCTCGTTTTAGAATAACCCGTGCGATGCCGGCGGTGCCACCGCAGCCCCGCTCTGGTCCGGCCCCGATGGCGCCCTCACCAGATGATGCGCTTTCAACTTGTCATAAGCCGCCACATACCAAGGGCTGCCCGGATAATTATAGCCAAGCACAGAGGCCGCCTGCTGCGCCGGCACGGTCAGCCCCAAATCCAAATAACACTCCACCAGCCGCTCCAGCGCTTCCGCCGTGTAAGTCGTCGTCTGGTAGCTGTTGATCACGTTCTGGTACCGGCCAACCGCGGCGGCATATAAATGCTGCTTCTCATAAAACCGGCCAATCACCATCTCATGCCCGGCCAGCCGGTTATACGCCAGCCGCAGCTTAATCCGTGCATCCCGCGCATAGGCCGAATCCGGGAACCTGGTGATCACGTCATCCAAAGTCTGAATCGCCTCAAACGTCGCCGTCTGGTCGCGCTGCACATCATCAATCTGCTCATAATAGCATAGCGACTTTAAATAATAGGCGTAAGCAATGTCCTGATTCTCAGGATGCAAGGCAATAAACCGGTTGAGCGCGCTAATCGCGTCATCATAATTCTGCTGCTTGTACTGCGCATACCCCGCCAGCAACTGCGCATGCGTGGCCCAACTGGAATAAGGATAGTTCTCCTCCACCGAGTCGAAATCCGTCACCGCCTTGTCGTAGTTCTGACTCTGAACCTCCGACACACCCTTGGCGTATAAAACATCAGGCGGCAGCGTGGTCCCGCCCGCATCCGCGCCCGTGTCGGCCTTGTCATGATGAGAACAGCCGCCCAGGACCAAAGCCACGGCAAGCAAGGAATAACGCACCAGCGCAGTCTTAAAATATGTCATCGCGCCCGGCTTATAGCAGCTAATGCCGGAACGCGAAGCCGGGGGAATAAGGAAGCAAGGCCAGGGGCTCCGCCCCTGGACCCCGCTGGGGCCGTAAGGCCCCAGACCCCTCGAATTAAGTAAAGACCACAGGGAGGGAGGGATAATTCGCCGGTCAGGCCTCTGGATAATTGCACAGTCCCAAGCGGCGAATTATCCCTCCCTCCCTGTGGTCTCATTAATGGGGTTTGGGGCCTCCCGGCCCCAATGGGGGTCCAGGGGGCAAAGCCCCCTGGCCTTTGCTTACTTAACCCCTTGACTTCCGCGGTCTGGCGGCTAATAGACCGGCGTTCACTTCATTTGGACATCCCTGCGTGAGCTGGGATGCTCTAGTCGTTGCTCCATGACGGAGTTGCGCATGCCAATCGGGCGATTGCCCGGATTTCAAGGACATACATAGCCTCATGGCTTCCATCTCAACTGTCGCCCGCCATTCCGATGCGCCGGCTTATTCCGGCACGGATGATTTTGCTGCACTTTTGGACTCTTCGCTCGGCGCAAATGCCGGGTTTGAGGGGTCGGTTGTTTCCGGGATTGTGCTCCGGATTGATGATGATTTTGTGATTGTCGATGTTGGTTTGAAGAGCGAGGGCCGGGTGCCGTTGCGCGAATTCGCGCCGGTGGGTGCCAAGCCCGAGGTCAACAAGGGCGACGTGTTCGATCTGTATATCGAGCGTTATGAGGACAAGGACGGCTCGATGGTGCTGTCGCGCGAGAAGGCGCGGCGCGAGGAGAGCTGGACCCAGCTGGAAAAGGCGTTCGAGGCGCAGACCCGCGTGAATGGCGTGATCCATGGGCGTGTGAAGGGTGGCTTCACGGTTGATCTGGGGGGCGCCACCGCCTTCCTGCCGGGCAGCCAGGTGGATATCCGCCCGGTGCGCGATGTTGGGCCGCTGATGGGCATGTCCCAGCCGTTCCAGATTTTGAAAATGGACCGCCAGCGGGGGAATATCGTGGTGTCCCGCCGCGCGGTGCTGGAAGAGACCCGTGCTGAGCAGCGCTCCGAGTTGATTTTGGGCTTGAAGGAAGGCCAGATTCTGGACGGCGTGGTGAAGAACATCACCGATTACGGCGCCTTCGTCGATCTGGGCGGCGTGGATGGCCTGCTGCACGTGACCGATATCGCGTGGAAGCGGATCAACCACCCGGCCGAGGCGCTGGTCATCGGCCAGCCGGTGAAGGTGCAGGTGATCCGGTTCAATGCCGACACCCAGCGCATCTCGCTCGGCATGAAGCAGCTGGAGGCTGATCCGTGGGAGGGCGTGGACGCCAAGTACCCGCCTGGCGTGAAGGCCTCCGGCCGTGTCACCAACATCACTGATTACGGCGCCTTCGTGGAGCTGGAAGCCGGCGTTGAGGGCCTGGTGCATGTCTCCGAGATGTCCTGGACCAAGAAGAACGCGCATCCCGGCAAGATTGTTTCGACCAGCCAGGAGGTGGACGTGGTGGTGCTGGATGTGGACGCCTCAAAGCGCCGTATTTCGCTGGGGCTGAAGCAGGTTACGCGCAATCCTTGGGAAGAGTTCCAGGACGAGCACCCGATCGGCTCGATCGTCGAGGGTGAGATCCGCAACATCACCGAGTTCGGGCTGTTCATCGCGATCGGCCCGGAGATCGACGGCATGATCCACATGTCCGATTTGTCCTGGGATGATACCGGCGAGACGGCGATCACCAAGTACAGCAAGGGCGACGTGGTGAAGGCGAAAGTGCTGGACGTTGATGTCGAGAAAGAGCGCATCAGCCTGGGCGTGAAGCAGCTTGAGGTCGATCCGGCCGCCGGCGTGCTGGACAAGATCCATAAGGGCCAGATTGTGACCTGCGTGGTGACCGCGGTGCAGGCCAACGGGATTGAGGTGAAGGTGGACGAGGTTTTGACCGGCTTCATCCGCCGTGCCGAGCTCGCGCGCGACAAGGCGGAGCAGCGCTCCGAGCGGTTTGCGGTGGGTGATTCGGTGGACGCCAAGATCACCGCGGTGGACCGCGCGGCCCGCAAGCTGCAGCTCACCATCAAGGGCAAGGAGATCGATGAGGACAAGACGGCGGTTGCCGAGTTTGGCTCCTCTGACTCCGGCGCCTCGCTGGGCGACATTCTGGGGGCTGCGATCCGCCGCCGGAACCAACAGACCGAGGACTAATACCAACGGTCATAAATAATGACCGTTGGTATAAGACCAGCCCCTCATAGGGCGAGAGCAACGGCCGACGGGGCAACCCGCCGGCCGTTTTTTGTGTCGGGACCGCCTGAAAATCCTTGTCGTCCCTTCGCGAGAGTCGCGCCGCCAGCACCGGCCTCATAGGATAAAAATTTTTTTGGTTCTTTTTTTCAAAAAAGAACAGCTTTCGTTCTACCCCGATCAAAAAAAACGTTTTAGCACAGTTGTTTATTGACCGGATCGTGCCGTCCTGGCATCGTTATGGCGGTTCGGGGGGTGGCATGACACGTTCGGAGTTGATCGCTGGCCTGGCGGAGGACAATCCGCATCTCACCGTCGCGGATGTTGAGCGCATCGTCGCGGCTTTATTCGATGAAATGACCGAGGCGCTGGCCCGCGGCGCCAGGGTGGAGCTGCGCGGCTTCGGCGCCTTCACCGTCAAGCGCCGCAACGCGCGCGCCGGCCGCAACCCGCGCACCGGGGAGACCGTGGATGTTGCGCAGAAATCCGTGCCGTTTTTCAAGGCCGGTAAGGAGTTGCGCGAGAGGATCAACAAGCCCATCTCTGCAGCCGTTGTGAAAAAGAACGGCGGAGCGAAAAGCTGAATTCTATCAAGTCTATTGCCGGCTTTGTGGTCATTATAGGGCTGGTTGTTTTCCTGTTGTCGAACCGCGAGGACGTGGCGATCGCCTTCTGGCCGTTCGGCTTCGTGGCGGCATTGCCCTTGGGGGCGGTGGTGCTCGCGGTTTTGTGCCTGGGGTTTCTGGCCGGGCTGCTGTTCCACATGCCGGCGCGCTTTGCCGCCGGGCGGCGCGCCAAAAAAGCCGAGAGCCGCGCCGCCGCGCTGGAAGCCAAGGCAACGCTGCCGCCCTTGCGGCAATGACCGGCCGGCTGATCGCGGCGATCGACACGCCGGATTTTGCGGCGGCGCAAGGGCTTGTTAAGGCGGTCGCCCCGCATTGTGGGCTGGTCAAATTCGGGTTGGAGTTTTTCACCGCCCACGGGCCCGCCGGCTTACGCGCCGCGGGCGGCGCGCCGGTGTTTCTGGACCTCAAACTGCACGATATCCCGAACACCGTGGCGGGGGCAATTCGGGCGCTCGCACCTTTGGGAGCCAAAATGCTCACCATCCATGCCGCCGGCGGGCCGGCGATGGTGGCGGCCGCGGTGGAAGCCGCGGCGCAGTTCGAGAACGGGCCAAAGATTTTGGCCGTCACGGTGCTGACCAGCCTGGATGCGCGTGCCCTCTCTGATATCGGCGTCGCCGGCGGCACCACCCAGCAGGTGCTGCGCCTGGCCCGGCTGGCTCTGGCCGGCGGGGCGGACGGGCTGGTGTGCTCAGCGCATGAAATCGCCGTGCTGCGGGACGCTTTCGGCGCCAAGCCGATTCTGGTGGTGCCCGGCATCAGGCCGGCCGGGGCCGCTTTGGGCGACCAGGCACGGGTGATGACGCCGGAACAGGCGGTCGCGGCCGGCGCTGATTACATCGTGGTCGGCCGCCCGATCACCAACACGCCCGACCCGGCGGCGGCGGCGGCGGCGATTGCGGCGGCGATAAGATAAGTTAAGGCCAGGGCTCTGCCCTGGACCCGCTGGGGCCGTAAGGCCCCAGACCCCGAGACTTTAGGGATTTTGGATGAAGGTTAAGGTTAAAATCTGCGGGGTGAATAGCGAGGCGGCGTTTGACGCCGTGGTGGCGGCGGGGGCGGATTATCTCGCCTTCAATTTTTTCCTCGCCTCGCCGCGCTTCGTCACCCCGGCGCGCGCGGCCGCGCTCTCGGCCCGGCACACCGGCGGGCCGCTGCGCGTGGGCCTGTTCGTCGAACCCCCGGCCGATGAGGTCGCGGCAGCGCTGGCTACCGTGCGGCTCGATGTGCTGCAGGTTCACGCCTCCCTCGCGGCCATCGCCGCGCTGCGCGCGCGCTTCGGCCTGCCGGTGTGGCGCGCTTTGGGCGTCGCCGCAGCTGAGGATCTGCCCGGCGCCGATGAGCCGGTGGATGGCTACGTGGTCGAGGCCAAGCCCCCGCCCGGCGCCACCAGGCCCGGCGGCAATGCCGTGCTGGCGGATTGGAACCTGCTTGGCGGGTGGAAGACCAGCAAATTCTGGCTGCTCGCGGGCGGGCTCACCCCCGCTAACGTGGCGGCGGCGCTGCGCGCCACCAACGCCCCGGGGGCGGATGTGTCCTCCGGCGTTGAGACGGCGCCGGGGGTGAAATCCCCGGCGCTGATCGATGCGTTTGTCAGGCAAGCAAGAGGCGCTTTTTTGTAAAAAAGCGCGCAAAAAACTTTTGATTCCGTGAGGCTATCGCCGCGTCACCCGCGTTGCCCTGATGGAATCAAAAGTTTTTTTGGTTCTTTTTTTTCAAAAAAAGAACCGCTTACTGCGTATATTCCTCCACGCTAGATGCGATCAGCCCGGCAATCCGCGCCATGCCTTGCGCATCCGGGTGCAGAGCCGGTGCCGGTGGGTGTAGCCGCGGGTCCACGAACAGGGTCGGATCGGTCGCGCCGTTGGTTTGCAAAGCGGATCCAACGTTGAGGAACGTCACGGTTCGGCTATGCGCGTAATGCCGCGCCAGGGCGGCGTTGGTCGCGATCGTCTGCGCGTCCACCCAGGGCGAGCGGATCGAGGGCAGCACGCCGAGCAATATGATATGCGCGCCGGGCAGGCGGGCATGCGTGTCCGCCACCACCGCCTCGATGCCCGGTATCGTCATCGCCGCCCCCCAATGCACCCGGCCGAAATTATTCGCGCCAATCAAGATAATCGCGACCCGCGGGTGCAGCCCGGAAACCTGGCCATGGTTCAGCCGCCAGATCAGGCTTGCCGTCGTGTCTCCCACAAACCCGAAATCCAGCGCGTTATAGGGTGCGTAATACCGGTCCCAGACGGGCAAAATATCGTCATACCCATGCCCGCCATGGCGTTGCCAGTAATAGGTGATGGAATCACCCAGCCACACAAGGCGCGCATCCGGGTCGGCCGCCGCCTCTGCGCGTGTCTGCGCGAAATGCGCGCGCCACCAGGGTAGATCCATCCGGCCGATCGGCGCGCAGGCGAGGTTGGTGGCGGCTTGGGCGGAAACAGGAACAAAGAGAAGGCAAGTAAGCAGGCGCTTTTTTAAAAAAAAGCGCCGCAAAAAATTTTTGATTCCGCTAAGGCGGTGCGGGTGGCGCGCCCGAAGCCCGGGGTCAAAAAAGTCTTTTGCGGAGCTTTTCTTCAGAAAAGCGACCACTTGCCTAATCCTCCTCACAGCCCCGCAATCAGCAGCAAAAAGCTCCCCGCCCCAAACACCGCGCAGTACCAGGCGAATGGCCGAAGCCCCCAGCTCTCATGGCTCCGGAAGTAGCGCATAAGGAACGCTGTGCTGGCATAGGCGACGAGGCCGGCCACTATTGCGGCCAGCAGGGAGACGCCGAACAGGCTGTGCAGCTCATGGGTGTGCGCGAGTTTCGGGATTTCGATCACGCTGGCGGCAAAGATGACCGGTGTGCCCATCAGGAAGGAGAATTTGGCGGCTTCCTCATAGCCCAGGCCGCGCAGCAGGGCGCCGGTGATGGCCGCACCGGAGCGCGAGATGCCCGGCAGGAAGGCGAGGCACTGGAACAGCCCGATGATGAGCGCGTCCGTGCTGGAAATATGCGCGCTGCGGGCGGTTGCGGCGGCGCGCAGCCGGTCCCCCCAGAGCAGCAGCCCGGCATTGGCGATGAGGAACAGGCAGGCGATCAGCGGGCTCGCGAATAGATGCGCCACGGGTTTTTTCACCAGCACGCCGATGATAACGGCCGGCAAAGTGGCGAGGATGAGCTGGCCGATGAATTGCCGTTCGACCTTGATTTCCGCCGCGTACCCGCGCCCCAGCGCGCCGCGCAGCAAAGCCAGCCAATCCGCCCGGAAATAGATCAGCATGCCGATCGCGGTGCCCAGATGCAGCATCACCAGGAAGGGCAGGAAGCCGGGGGATGCCTGGTTGACGCCCCAGCGCAGCACGGCCGGCACGATGACGGCGTGGCCGAGGCTGCTGACCGGGAATAGCTCGCTGGCCCCCTGCAATATGGCGAACAGGATGGCATGCAGAAAAGACATGGAAACTCCCCGGATTGATTCTGGCGGCGGTGGCCAGGCGGCCCCATCTGCTGAATTGCAGAATTTTGCGTCACCGTTAAGCCGAGGCCGAAGAGTATTTGATGATGATGTCCAGCGGTTCCGATTCCAAGAGCTCCGGCCCCTCCACCGCCATGGTGGCGCTGCTCGCCGCAAGTTGCGGAATATTGGTGGCCAATATCTATTATGCGCAGCCGCTGGTCGGGTTGATCGGCCCGGCGGTGGGGTTGAGCAGCGGGCAGGCCAGCCTGATCGTGAGCCTCACGCAGCTCGGCTATGCGGCCGGGTTGCTGCTGCTGGTGCCGTTGGGCGATTTGCTGGAGACGCGGCGGCTGGTGACGATCACCATCGCCGCCTCGATTCCCGTTCTGGCACTGGCGGGACTCGCGCGCTCCGGCCCGGTGATGCTGGGTGCGGCGGCGCTGATCGGGCTGACCTCGGTCGCGGTGCAGATGCTGGTGCCGCTGGCGGCGAGCCTGACACCGGAGGCGCGGCGCGGCCAGGTGGTCGGCGTGGTGATGAGCGGGCTGTTATTCGGCATTTTGCTGGCGCGGCCGGTGGCCAGCATGGTGGCGGATTTGTTCGGCTGGCGGGTGGTGTTTTTTGCCTCGGCGGTCGTGACGCTGCTGATGGTGGTGCTGCTGCGCTTAACATTGCCGGTACGCCGGCCGGTGTCGCGGCAAAGCTATGGCGCGCTGCTCGCCTCATTATTCGCGCTGCCCATTGAGCAGCCGGTGCTGCGCCGCCGGGCGGCGTATCAGGCCGCGGTGTTCGCGGGTTTCTCGTTGTTCTGGACCGGCACGCCCTTGCTGCTGGCGCATGAGTTTCATGAGAGCCAGCGCGGCATTGCTTTGTTCGCGCTGGTCGGGGCGGCGGGGGCGTTTGCCGCCCCGATTGCCGGCCGGCTGGCCGATAAGGGCCATGCCAGGGTCGGCACCGCCTGCGCGCTGCTCGCGGTCTGCGCCGCGTTCATATTGGCGTTGGCGGGCGGGCTCGGCCATTCGGTGGTGGTGCTCGCCCTCTCCGGCGTGCTGCTGGATGCCGGGGTGCAGTGCAACCTCGTCTTCGGCCAGCGCGCGATCTACATCCTGGCGCCGGACATCCGCTCGCGTCTGAACGGCGTGTTCATGGCGATTTTTTTCGCCGGGGGTGCCGCGGGCTCGGCGCTGACCAGCCCGGTGCTGGATCGCTTCGGCTGGCCGGGCATTTGCGCCGTTGGGGCGGCGCTGCCGCTGCTGGCCCTCGGCTATTTTGCCACCGGCCAGCGGGTGCGGGTGCTTGGCCCCGCCTGAGCTGACCGGCGGCATCATCGCGCTCAGCCTGGCGGGAATGATTTTCCGCCCGTTCGGCGTGCGCGAGTTCATCCCCATCTGCGCCGGTGCGGTGTTGCTGGTGGCCTGCGGCGCGCTGCCCCCGGCGGCGGCCTGGCGCGGCGTGCGCGCGGGGAATGATGTGTATCTCTTCCTGATCGGCATGATGAGTCTCTCCGAGCTGGCGCGCGAGGCCGGGCTGTTCGATTGGGCGGCGGGCCGGGTGGCATTTCTGGCGCGCGGTTCGGCATTGCGGCTGTTCATCATGGTCTATGGCATGGCCGTGCTGGTGACGATCTTCCTCTCCAACGACGCGACGGTGGTGGTCCTCACCCCCGCCGTGGCGGCGATGGCGCGTGCCGCCGGCGTGGCGGCACCTTTGCCCTATCTGCTGATCTGCGCCTTCGTCGCCAATGCCGCCTCCTTCGTGCTGCCGATCTCCAACCCCGCCAATCTGGTGTTTTACGGCGCTGTCCTGCCCCGGCTGTTGGATTGGCTGGGGTTGTTCGGTGTTGCGTCCGGGCTCGCCATCGTGGCGACATTCGCCGCACTCTGGGCGACCCAACGCGCGGCGTTGCGCGCGCCGGTCAGCACGCCGGCAGCCCCCGCAAAGTTGGGTGCTGCCGGCACGCGCGCCGCAATCGGGCTCGCCGGTGCCGCGCTGGTCATGGTGCTGGCCTCGGCCAGCGGCGAGCCGCTTGGGCTGCCGGCATTTTTGGTGGCCTGCGCCAGCGCCGTTCTGGTGCTCGCCCCCAGCCGCCGCTCCCCCGCCGCCATGCTGCGCGGCATCTCCTGGGAAATCTTGCCCTTGGTGGCCGGGCCGTTCGTGATGGTCAGCGCGCTGGATGCCAGCGGCGCCGCACGCGCGCTCGGGCACCTTCTCAGCACCGCGCCACCCTGGGCGGCCGGGCTGGAACTCGGCCTCGCCACCAACCTCGTCAACAACCTCCCCGCCGGGCTGCTCGCCGGGCACGCGCTGGCCGGCGCCACCCCGCAACTGCGCGCCGCCGCAATCATCGGCACCGATCTCGGCCCCAACCTCTCGGTCACCGGCTCGCTCGCCACATTGCTCTGGCTCGCCGTGCTCAGGCGGGAAGGTATCGCCATGTCGGCGGGGGCATTCCTGCGCCTGGGTTTGGTGGTGATGCCGCCGGCTTTGGGACTGGCGCTGTGGGCGGTGAAGTAAGCGGTCGCTTTTTTAACCGATTTTGGCGGCCCGCTTCAGACGACGCGGCTTCGCCGCTCCGTCATCGGAATCGCTCTAGCTCATGCTTTGGCGCGCGGCCGCCCCACCAGCCCCACGCGCGGAAAATGCGCTAAGCGACGCCAAAAAACTTTTGATTCCTCTGGGCGATCGCGGTCGCGCCAGCACCGCCAAAAAGACAAGCAAAAGTTTTTTTGCTGCTTTTTTTTCAAAAAAAGAAGCGCTTCCTTCCCATCTTGCCGGTTCCGTTACGATCCCGCATAGCCCAGCGCCATGAGAGATAGCCGCCCATGAATCTTGCCCGTGGCGCTGCCCGCGGGGCGGCGTGGAATTTCGCGACCGTGATTGCCGAGCGCGGCTTCGGGTTCGTGATTTTGAGCCTTTTGCTGCGTTCGATCCCGGTTTCGGTGGTCGGGCTGGTGGCGATCGCCTCGGCGATTTCGGATCTGGCGCGGATGGTCTCGATCAGCGGGGCGGGCGAGCAGATACAGGCGAGCCCGGGGGACCTCGTGGTGGAGGCGGGGGCGTTCTGGTCGCAGACCATCGCGTCCCTGGCGTTCATGGCGGTACTATATGCCGCGGCACCTTGGGTGGCGGCGCTATACGGCCAGCCGGCTTTGGTGCTGGTGCTGCGGCTGATGGCGCTGAACGTGGTGCTGACGGCATTGCTGATCGTGCCGGCGGCGCGGCTTTCCACGCAGTTCCGGTTCAAGGCGCTGGGGCTAATCTCGCTCGGCAGCACCATGGTGGGCGGGCTGGTGGCGCTGCCCTTTGCTTATGCCGGGCACGGCGTGGACGCGCTGATTTACCAGCGCATGGCGGGGATTTCCTTCTACGCGCTGGTGGCGGCCGTGGTGGCGCGCTGGGTGCCGCCGGCGCCGCCGGATTGGCGCGTGCTGGGTGCTAGTTTCCGGTTCTCCTGGCCGTTGATGCAGGCCTCCTTGGTCGATTACGTCTCGGTCACCGGCTACGTGATGCTGGTGGGGTTGCGCGTCTCGGTGGCGGATCTCGGGCGGTTCCGGATCGCGCAACGGCTGATCGAGGTGCTGCAGGAAATCGCCTTCATGCCGGCGCGCAAGGTGTTCATGCCGGTCTTCGTGGCGGTGCGGCACGACCCGGCGCGGCGCTATGAGACCACGCGGCAGATGCTGGATTTGCTCTCGATGGCGATTTTCCTCGCCAGCGCGGTGTGCGGCGCGGCGGCCAAGCCGATTGTGCTGCTGATGTTCGGGCATCGCTGGGCGGCGGCCGCGCCGGTATTCGCGATTCTCACGCTGCTGGCCCCCGCCACGGCCTTGTACGGCGTGATCAACCCGATGCTCACCTCGGCCGGCCGTACGCGGCTGGTCTCGGTATTTGCCTGGGCCAATGCCGCCACCATTATGGCGGCCGCCTGGTTTGGTGCCCCCTATGGGCTGACGGCTTTGGCCTGGGCGCTGGCCGGCCGCGGCGTGCTCGGGGTGGCGCTGTTCCTGGCGGCGCTGAAACTGGGGCTGGACCGCCCGGTTGGCCCCATGCTGCGGCTGCTGGCGCTGCCCTGCCTGGCGCTGCTGGCGGCCAGGCTGGCGGCTTATGGCGTGATGCTGCATCTGCCGGATTTGCCGCTCTGGCAGCAATTTTTCGTCTCCGCCGGGGTGGCAGGCCTGGTCTTCACCGCGGTCGCGCTGGCGCTGGCGCCGCGCCGCATGCTGAGCATGACAACCAGGCTGCGGCGCGCTTTAGCGGGCACGGCCTGATAATCGCTTGCCCAAGCGCCACCATGCGGGTCATATAGCGTATGGTTGCGCATGGCTGAGTCTCCCCCCTTCACGCTGGTCCGCCCGGTGCGCCAGAGCGCCGCGGTGGTGCTCACCTCGCCGCATTCCGGCCGGCACTACCCGGCGGATTTTCTGGCCGCCTCCCGGCTGGACGCAACCGCGATCCGCCGCAGCGAGGATAGCTTTGTTGAGGAGCTGTTCGGCGCCGGGCCTGGACTCGGGATTCCGCTGCTGGCGGCGAATTTCCCGCGCGCCTATTGCGACGTGAACCGTGAGGCCTGGGAGCTGGACCCGGGAATGTTCGCCGATGAACTGCCGGATTACGTGAACGCGGCCAGCCCGCGCGTGCAGGCGGGCTTAGGCACAATCGCGCGGATCGTCGGCACCGGTGAGCCGATTTACGCCGGCAAATTGCGTTTTGCCGAGGCGCAGGCGCGGGTGCGCGATTGCTGGGAGCCGTATCACGCGGCGCTGGCCGGGCTGATCGATGAGACCAGGCGCAATTTCGGCGCCTGTCTGGTGATTGATTGCCACTCCATGCCGACCTTGCCGGGCCGGCAGGCGGCGCGGCCGGATATCATTCTGGGCGACAGCCACGGCACCAGCTGCGCGCCGGAGGTTGCGGATTTCTTCCAGACCGCCTTGGCCGGGCTGGGGCTGAATGTGCGCCGCAACGACCCCTATGCCGGCGGCTACATCACCCGGCATTACGGCCGCCCGCGGGAGGGCGTGCATGTGATGCAGATGGAGGTGGCGCGGGCCTTGTATATGAATGAGCGGAATTTCTCCCGCAACGCGCAGTTTGCCGGTACGCATCGCGATATCTCGGCATTTTTGGAGGCCGTGGTGCGCGCCCAGGGGCTTTGGCGGCCCGAGCGCCTGCGCAACCGGCCGGCGGCCGAGTAGCAAAGCAAGCGGTTACTTTTTTGAAAAAAAGTAACCAAAAAACTTTTGTTTACGCTGGGCTTTTGGGGGCCACCGGCAACGCCCCGAGGGAATTAAAAGTTTTTTTGGTTCTTTTTTTTCAAAAAAAAGAACCGCTTGCTTTCACTTATAGCGGCAGGCATCAGGCTCATCTTCCCAGCCACTCCAAAAAAAAGGCGGCGCCGAAGCGCCGCCAAGTTTAGGGAGGAAACGTCCAAGAAGCAGGGGAGAAACTCACCCTGCATGATTGATATAGGGCAATGGCGGCGGGCTTGCAAGAAAAATTTTGCAGTGCAGCAATTTTGGCTGCCGTGGTTTCAGGATTTTGTGTAAATTCAAAATGTTAATGGGTGTTTTCCAGGTGCCTGCGCTGGCCGGGCGGCGGCGGTGAGGGGTTTTTGCCGGCGTGGCTTTACCTGCGCCCGCAGGCCGCCTATTAGGCAAAAGTGCCCGCGGTGCATTGCGGAGGGGTGGCCGAGAGGCTGAAGGCGGCGGTTTGCTAAACCGTTATACGCTGTCAAGGCGTATCGTGGGTTCGAATCCCATCCCCTCCGCCAATTTTTTGATTAGAGCCGGATGACATTCTGTGGAATCGCTTTGCGATCCCACAGAATGTCATCCGGCTCTAAAACATATCTGGAGGGCGATTTCCGATCAATCGGAATCGCTCTAGCTCATGTTTTGGCGCGCATTATACCAACGGTCATAAATAATGACCTTTGGTATAAGCCTCTGTTTTGGCGCGTGGCTGTCCCACCAGCCCCACGCGCGCTAGGTGCTTTGGGTGCGGAGACGGGCGGCATCACCGTCATGAAAGTGGCGATCAGGGTCACTTTCTGGGCTGCAGTCGTGATGACCGAGACCGCAAGAATTGCTGCGATCTTCGGAACTCATGTATGATATGGCTTCAAAATTCTCCGCGCGGCCCGCCGGTTACCTCGCAAGCTTGGTACATTTGCAATTCTAAGATTCGAGCGCAGCAGGATTTTTCTTCAAACGCTCAACGCTGTTTTCGTAATGCCAGCGGACATCTTCATCATCAGGCAGAAGATAGTAACCAGCCGCATAAGCCACTGCAGCCACGGTTAACTGACCTTGCTCGTTCAGCATATGCCCATACTGTACCCAGCTCTTGGCGGTCATCGTGCCATTACGAATCAAGGCGGCGTAGTGCCGTGCACCATGTTTCCAATTTCTGGCGCGCGAATTTTCGCGCGCGCGTGCCAAATGGTAATTGTGCCTCAGCCATCGGAAAAGACCAAGCTGGCCGACAGTGATGTCGGTATCATCCACAGAGAACATCACGGCCAGCGCATCATGGCTCCGGAGAGGTGTATGATGAAAACCTCTCTCATCGCCAATTTCAATAGAGGGATTCGGATTTTGCTTATTGCTCGTCTCGGTGGTTTGAAGAACGATAACTTCATCCCTGACGCCATTATTGCTCTCAAGAAACGCTACTCGCGCCGCGATATCATCATAAGGGCGGTAACTGATCCGTCTCAACCCGAAATAAAGACAACCGCGCCCATCCAAACCATAAGGTTTGCCTACCGATACGAAGGAAAGGGAAATATTGCCTTTATCATTGACAATCATGTCACAGGCGTACCATGCCTGCGATCTCGTAACAAAAATATTCTGGTTTTCTATCCCTTGCGTTTTAATAATCACTTCCGCGGTCTGCATATCTCCAGGCAGAGTCATATCCAGATATAATCTGACTTTCCGACCGGGCATAAGATCAGATGCGAATTCCAGCAGCGCTTCGCGCTTCGCGGCCCAGCATCCCCAGTCTTCAATCGGTTGCCACCCAGATGTCCTCGCCATGCGGCCATTAATTAGCGGCCGCTTTTCAGCGTTAAGCCTCAGCAATTCTTTATCACCGACAGATGCCGTCACGCCGGCCGGAATGCGGCAAAACACGTCACGCAGAACGGTGTGCCTCGTTTCATTTAGGAACCCAAAAACTTCGGACGAGAATTCCGTCCAGGTTTTAACTTTAAAGTGATCGCAAATTTTCTGTTCGGCGGCCTTTACCCGCTCGGCGTCCTTCAACAAATCCCCAAAGACGCTGATACCGCTTCGGACGTCGTATGGATTGACATAAGCCGCAAACTCGCCGCCGACTTCGGGCATCGATGTGACGTTCGAGGTCACACAGAGCTTGCCGTGAACGAGGCTCTCGCCGACCGGCAGCCCCCAGCCTTCAGCAAAGCTCACATAAGCCGTGAAGGCGCAATGCTCGTAAAGATATGACAAATCGACGTCGGAAATACGCTCGAAGAGGAAGATCCAATTATCGAGATATCCGCGCCGCTCAACGTAATCGAAGAACAGTTCGTTATCCCATCCCTTTTTGCCGACATAGATGAGATTGGGCATTTGATTGGAGCCCAATTGGCGGCGCAATTCTTCCCATACCTTAACAAGATAGAGGTTGTTCTTACGAATTTCCATTGTACCGACGCACAACACGTAAGGTTCCGATGCAATCCGCCGAATTTGACTGGAAACATCAACGATCTTACCCTCAGCTTGTACAGGAAGTTCGGTCGCCAGAGGCGCTGCCGCGATGGGAATCTCCTTAGGCAGGCATACGGCAACATAATCCTTGATGAAATTACGGACGTCATCTGCGACATACTCAGAATTTGTTATGATATGATCAACAAGGGGAACCATATTCACAAAACTCCGCAGAAAACGCTGATTGACATCGGCGTTAACATACTCTGGATGTGAAATCTGTATTAGATCGTGAATGAAAAGAGCGACAAAAACCCCAAGCTTCTTCCATTCCACGATATGATCGTGGTTCTCATAAATCCAAAACGCGCCGGGTATGAAATATGTTTCACCCGGGCGCGGTTGAACAAAATTAGAGGTCTCCGTGATTTCGGCCAAGGCTTCATCCAGCGAAGCACGGGTCGCGGTGCCGTCCTCGATTGTCTTCAACATACCAATAAAGAGGTCAAATGGCAGCAACTGCATGTCCCCCGCTTTAACGCGAGGGAGTACCGGAGCCACATGCTCATCTGGATTGCTGTAAGCATATTTCAGGAGCTGTGCAGCGACACGCTGTATGCCACTATAAGTCGTGTTGTGCGAAATATATTCGACTAAATCCTGGACATCGATATAAATACATGGCCTCAAAAGCTTAGGCATAGCCAATGTTTGACTTTTGCTGTCATCGGTCTTCATGTTCCGTATTCCCGCTTAAAACTTTGATATTACCAACAAATTCTATGAACATGTAGTTGATTTAAAACCGTTTTAAAAGCATCGGCTCGATGCCTCAGAGCGGTTTCAACTTAGTTCCGGCGTGTCCGGGGCGATGCCTCATGACCAGGTTGATATGAAGTCATCCAGCACTTGCTGAAACATGAGTTCATCTATGCTCCTCTCAAACCGGCCTTCACTGTACGAATGATTTTGGATCATGATATCCAATCAGCGTGACCGCAGTTTGCTGATGGAAACCAATGTCAGACAATAGGCAAATAGCGTTGCCGCCAGCAGGGTAAACACCGTGTAGCCCACATGGTAATAGGTCAACATCCTGCTACCAAAGTAACCATGACGGAAAATTTCAACACAATCTACCAATGGGAAATACAGAAGATCGTCGCGGTAAGGCTCTGGCAGCACGTATGTGGGTATAAACGCCCCTGAAATGGGAAGCATAAAGTACAAAATAATGTGGGAAATTCTCTCGACCGTTTCACTCAATTCGGCCAATGCCGCCATGATCATGACAAAAGCAAATGAAAACCAGATAACCATCAGATAGCCAACAGCCATCACAAACAGATCCGCCGGCCAATGGCAGACGCCAATGAAAATAAAGATCGGAAGCAAAAAAAAGAATACCGCGGCGCTGCTGGTGAATTCCAGGATAATGCGTGCGTAGATGATGTCGAGTGGCCGGACCGGGCGATGATGCAGCAACGACCTGTTGACCTCGATTCCCTTAACGACCCGCCCCGTGCCGTTGCGCCAGAACAGCAATGTCGGATAGCTGACCGCGAGAAATTCAGCCGCGGAAATGCCATTGGTATAACCCTTGTCGAATATCGACCACAACAGCATCACGCCGACAACAAATAAGGCTGGCTCAGCGATGATCCAGAGGATCCCCAGCCCCTCGCGGCCAAAGCGCGTGACCGTCTCACGCAGGATGAGCGCCCAGACAACCCGGCGCTGGATCTGCCATTGCTCGGCCAGCGTCAGCTTCTCACTGGCCGTGGTGTTCACGTACCCCTCCAATCACGATGCGCGCGATCCCCCAGAGCATGAGCGTGACGATCAGTGTGGCCATGATATCCTCAAGGCGCTTGGGTTCCTGCGGCGCGTCGGTCAGGTTCGGTGGGCTGATGGTCTCCAGATACAGTTCCTGCTTCTGCGCGGTCGCATTCGCCTGCTCCAACGAGGTCACGGCGGCCTCCAGCAAGGATTGCGCCAGCTGCTGCTGCACCTGAAGATGCTCATACCCCGGGTCCTTGCTCGCCAAGGAGAGGTCGGAGCCGGTGACCTGCGCCTGTTCGTTAACGATCTGATCCTGCAGCGATTTAATGGCGCTGCGCAGGAGCGGCACCTGCGGATTATCTGGCGTGTGCGCCAGCAGGGTGTAAAGCTGGTCGTTTTCGTTGATCAACTTGGCCTGCAACTGCCCCACCATCGTCAGTTGAAGGTTGGACTGCGCGGTTGGGTCAAACACGCGTTGGCCGTTGCGGTATTGCGCCAACTGCTGGGTGACATCCTGCAGCATGTTGGTGGCGCTCTGCACATCCTGCTGCGCGTAGTCGATCGCATTGGCGCGGGCGTTGGCGTTCAGATCATTAACGATCCCCTGGCTCCGTGCCAGCAAAAAGGCGTTGATCGCCTGCGCATCCTGCGGTGTATAGGCCTTCACTGTGAGGGTACTGATGCTGGTGCTGCTGTCCATCGCATCATTGACCATTTGTTTGTAATACCACCACAGCCAAACCATGTCGTGAAACGGATATATCACCCCGCCAAAACGGCTGAAAATATCGATTTTACGGTTGCTATAGGCCTCAGGCAGACGGTGCTGCTTCACCAAAGCCTGCAGCGCCGCCCAGGACGTCGTATAAGTCTGGATGATTTGCGCAGCGCTGGAGGAGTTGCTGCCTCCCAGCGTACCGAGCAACCCGGCCAGCTCCGTGCCGCTCGCCTGCTGGTTCGGGCTATAGACGACGAAGCTGGATTCACTTACATAGATCGGCGAGGCGATCAGCCCGAAATACAGCAAGGCCAGCGTCGTCGGCAGCACGACGATACTGACAAACAGCTTATCCACTTTCTTTAACATTCCACGCATCATCTCACGTTGGTTCCGCCGTTTTGCGCCCGACCATGCGCGTTATACAAGCCAACTCAGTCCGCGTCATCGTCAGGCTCCGGCGTGGCCGCCTCGGTGCCGGTGATGTCATGTAAAAACGCCGCCCATTGCGGCAGGATCCGCTCGGGCAGAAAACGCAGGCTGTGCGCAACACCCGCCTCGCGCAGCGCCTCCCGGCGGGCGGCGGCGGCATCGCCATAGAGCAGCGGCTTTAAAGCCGCCACCAGGCTCGCGGTATCGTAGGGGTCGAAATAAACTGTCGCCTCGCCGTACACTTCCAGGTGCACCGGAATGTCGGAGGCCGCCACCACGCCGCCGCAGCGCATCGCCTCGATGCCGGAGAAATCGAACCCCTCGCCGGTGCTGGGGCAGACCGTCACCAGTGCCTGGCGGAACAGCAGGCGCAGACTATCCGAAGGCACGTTATGCAGCAGAAACAGGCTGCCCTCCTCGATCCAGGGCAGCATATCGTCGAGCGCCCGCTCGTAATCCCAGCCGATATGCCCGACCAGGATCAGCTTGAGCTGCGGATCCAGGCTGTGCAGCATTTCCCAGGCGGCGAGCAGCCGGGCATGGTTCTTGCGCGGCTCAATGGTGGAGACCATCAGCAGAAAGCGCGAGCCGGGGCCGAGGCTGGCATGCAGGAAGGCGGCGCGCTCCTCCTCGCTGTCGAAGCGGCGGCACAGCGTCCAGACCTGCGGCTGCCCGGCCTTGCCGCCGCCCCCCCGGGCCTTGCCGGTGAACTGCGTGTGCATGTAGCGGCGCACCATGCCGGGCACCTGCTCGGCCTCGGCCTCGACAGGATAATAATGTGCCGGCAGCATGTTGTGGATTGTCACGGCCCGCGCCGCCGCCTCTGGGAACAGGCCGATCAGATCCTGGCGCGTGGTCTCGGAGACACAGACGAAATAGGCGCCGTCCCGCACATTTGCCGCCAGCGCCTGATAATGGCTGGCTTGGTGGAAGGCGCGGTCGGAGATGGTGTGCGGCATCAATACGGGGATGGCGTCGTGATAATGCACGACCAGGATCGTGCCCTTAGCCACGCGGCCGGGATAGGGCGTTTGCACGATCAGAACGTCGGCGCCGCTTGTATCCAAACGTGAATAGCGCGAGCGCCCGAGCAGCTTGGCGCGCTCGATGCCCACCAGATGCATCTGCCGCCAGGGCACGGGGCAGACCTGATACATCGCCGCCGCCAGCACCTTGGCCTTTTCGGAAACCGGCAGGGTCCGGCCGAACAGCTCCTGCCACAGATAATCAGCAAAGGGCGCGGTGTCGAACGTGCCCAGGGCGATGCGCCCGCCGCCGAACCAGGCGAGCCAGCGCAGCCAAACGCCGCGCGCCAGATCGCGCAGCCAATCGCCGACATCATCCTTCCAGTCGATTGCCGAGCGGCCCTTCAGCGAGACCACAACCTCCGATGATTTCTGCGCCCTCGCCGCAGCATTGGCCGCGCCCTTGCCGTAAATACCACCGCGCAAGGGGCGCTTGGACATTTGCAGCAGCCCGGAAAGACGCATCGCCGGCAGGCGCGAGAGGGCGCTGAACAGCAGGCGTGTCTCCTGCGGAATGCCGTAGAACCCGTCCAGCGCCGGACGCAGCTCCATCCAGATGGACAGGCGCCGCGCTGGCTGGCTCTCATATGGCCTGGTATGCACGCACCGCCTCCTCAACATTATCGTAGAAGTTGAGATGGCCATGCTGCAGAAAGGCGGCGTGGTCGCAATTATTGAGGATGAGGTCCGCATGGTGGGAGACCAGCACCATGGCCTTGTTGGCGCGGCGGCGCAGCTCCTCTTCGCAGCGGCGGTTGAAGCGGACATCACCGACGGAGATCACCTCATCGACCAGAAAGCAGTCGAAATCCACCGCCATCGAGAGCGCGAAGCCCAGGCGTGAATTCATGCCGGAGGAGTAGTTCTTCACCGGTTCGTCGAGATACCGCCCCAGCTCCGCGAAATCCTCCACCAAGGCGATGGTCTCCCGCACATCCTTGCCATAGATGCGCGCGATCAGCCGGGCATTGTCGCGTCCGGTCAGGCTGCCCTGAAAGGCGCCGCCGAACGCCAGCGGCCAGGAGAGGCTCATGCCGCGCTGCACGGTGCCGCTATCGGGTGAGAGCACACCGCTGATGATGTTGATCAGCGTGGATTTGCCCGCCCCGTTCGGCCCCATGATGCCCCAGCGCTCGCCGGTCCGTATCCGCAGGCAAATATCGTTCAACACCTGCCGCATCGCCCGCCCATGCTGGATGGCGAAGAACTTGCAGACATTATTCAGGACGATCTCACCCATGTCGCATGTCACTCATTGCGGCTCACAGTTCCTCGATCCAGTCCGGCCAGTCCGGCGGCGCGCCGGAGCGCAGCCAGCCCTCGCCCGCCGCGCCGGGCTGCCAGCCATGGCCGGTATAAAACCCGGCACAGCTATGGTTGCGGCTGGTATCGCGCCAATGCGCCTTCAGCGCGGCCATGCCGCGCGCGGCCAAGCGCTCCTGCACCGCGCACAGCATCGCGGTTTCGACGCCGAGGCCAAACATCCTGCAGGAGAGCACGGCCTGCAGGATCTCGTCGCCGCGCACCAGCATCAGCCCGATCAGGCCGTGATCGGCGAAACGATCGGTCGCGTTGGCTGTCAGCAACCAGCCGCCGGCTTTGAAACAGGCCTCGATCTCCGCCGCCTGCCAGCGCTGGCCGGTGGTGTTGAACTGGTTGGTCTTGTTCAGCAGCTCCAGCGCCCGGGGGAAGGCGGGGTCGGCGCGGTCGCGGATCTCGCGCAGCTTGAGCCGCAGCTTCAGCGAGCGCAGGAAGCTGCCACGGTCCATTTGCGCGCCGGCGGCGTCGCGCGCCAGCTTGGCGTGGATCATCTCGGTGCGCCGCTGTGATTCGGAGGAGATATGCCGTATCTGGGTCTCTGGCGCGTAGAACAGCACATGCCGCCAGCGCTCGGCGGGCAAAGTGAGCGTGCGCAGCTCCGGCAGCTCGTGGCGGATCTCGGCGATCTCCAGAGGCGAATCATCGATGAACAGCGCATGCTTGGACAGGATGTTGGTCTCGGCCAAAATCTCGCGAACGGCCTCGGGCTTGGGCCGCCAGCCGATCTTCACGCAGCAAAAATCGTCGAGCCGCAGCCGCTCGCCCCAGATCTTGTGGAAACGCTCGCGGGTTACCGCCTCGTCGTTCTTGCTGGCGATGGCCAGCAGAAGACCCCGGCGCTTGCAGGCCAATAGCGCCTCGGCATAGCCCAGCGGGCGGCCCTCCACGAACTGCAAGGGCACGATCTCATCGGCTTCCGCCGCCACGCCGTGCCAGAGCGTATCGTCGAGATCGGTGATGATGAGCTTGACCGGATCAAGCTTGTGCCAGACCCGCCACAGCGCGCCGATCCGCTCCCAGACATCGCGGTAAAACCGCCGCCCTTCGGGGACGTCAGGTAACACCCCGGCGTGGCTGGCATGGACGAAATAGCCATCATAGGACCGCGCACTGCCCTGGAAGCGCAGCAGATCGTTGATCTCGGCGTAGAACGCATGGTCATAGCCGCGCAACAGCGTAGCAAGGCGCTCATTTAGCCCGCGCACCAGCGCCGGCATGGTCTCGTGGAAAGCGCCAGGCAGCAGGCCGTTGCCCTGCGCCGGCGGCTCGGCGCAGGCGAGGAAGACCACGGGCACATCCACCGGCAGGCGTGCGAGCAGCTGGGTCGTGAACGTCTCCAGCAATGTCCCGGCCGCCGCTGCCAGCTCTGCGGGCTCACCCTCGCGGCAATGGAACAAATCGCCGTCGCCCCATGGCTGCACCCGCCCCAGCAACGTGCGCAGGGTCAGATGCACCACCACGATGTCGCAGCCCTGCGCGCTTACCGGCGGCAAAGGCGGCGCCTCGCCAAAATCCATCAGCCAGTGCTGCACATCCCAGTCCGCCGGATCCGCCGTGGTGGCCAGATTCTCTGAAACACAGGTGCCGAGCAGCAGCACGCGCAGGCGCGGCATCGGCGTGCGCTCGAGCTCCCGTGGCTGAAAGCGTGGCTCGTCCGCGGCCGACGGCTGATTGGCCCCGAATGGCGCCGCAGCCTGGCGCCGACTGCGGGTCAGGGCCGTATGCAGGGTCTTGAGCATGGCTCTAAGCCTGCATGCTCATGGCCGGGCTCATGCCAGCCGGGCCGTCTGGTCGATGGCGTCGCGCATCTGCTCGGTCTCGTGCCCGGCGCTGAGGAAGAAGCGCAGCCTTGCCCCCCGCTCCTCGACCGCCGGCGGAATGATCGGTTGCACGTTGATCCCGGCCTCCAGCAATTTGTTGGAGAGCCTGGTTGCCTTCAGTGAGGAGCCGATGATCACCGGCATGATCGCGTGCCCCTCGCCGCGCCCGGTATCCAGCCCCCTTGCCCGCGCGTAATCGAGGAAAAAGCGCCCATTCTCCCGCAGCTTGGCAACGCGCCAGGGCTCCTCCTGCAATAGCTTCAGCGCCTCCAGCGAGGCTGCGGCCAATGGCGGCGACAGCCCAACGCTATACACAAAGCCAGGCGCGGTAAATTTCAGCAGCTCCACCAGTGCCCGGCTGCCCGCGACATAGCCGCCGCAGCTCGCCAGCGTCTTCGAGAGGGTACCCATCCAGATATCCACCGCTTCCTCTGGCACGCCGCAATGCTCGGCGCTGCCCCGGCCGGTTTGCCCGAGCACACCCAGCGCATGCGCCTCATCCACCATGAGGAACGCGCCGTGGCGCTGCTTGATCTCGACGAAGCGGGCAAGGTCCGGGGTGTCGCCATCCATGCTGTAATGGCCCTCGATGGCGATCAGCACCCGTTCGAAGCCCGCGCGCATCTGCGCCAGCAGCCGATCTAGCGCCTCCCAGTCATTATGCGGGAAGCTCAGCCGGTGCGCGCCGGAAAGCCGCGCGCCCTCGATGATGCTGTTATGCGCAAGCGCGTCATGCAAGATCAGATCCTTCGGCCCGAACAGGCTGGCCAGGGTGCTGACATTGGTGGCATGACCGCTGACGAAAACAACACAGGCCTCGCTGCGGTAGAAGGCCGCCAGAGCCTCCTCCAGCGCGCGGTGCACCGGGCGCTCGCCCGCCACCAGCCGGCTGGCCGAGGCCGAGGTGCCGAATTCCTCGATCGCCTGGGCGGCGGCGGCGTTTAACCGCGCGTCGCGGTTCAGGGCAAGATAATCATAGCTGGAGAAATTCAGGCAGGGCCGGCCGTCGATGCGCGTGGTGGCGCCGGCGGCGGTCTCGTGCACCCGGAAGAACGGGTTCTCGACGTGCAGCTGCCTGGCCACCGTCTGCGAGACCATCAGCCTCTCATAGGCCGGATGCCGGTCGAAGCGCAGCAGCGCCTCGGGCACCGAGGCCGCGCCGGCAAGCGGGGCGTATGGCTCGCCCCCCAGGCTTTTGCGGCTTTTGAAGCGGTCGATCAACCGCGCCCGGGAGGAGGCGCCTAGCGGCGCTTTAAGACTGTCGCCGGTCTTGTCCATCACGCAGCCCGCTCCATGCCGTCCGGCTGTTTGCCCTGCAGCAGACCTTCGATCTCAGGCATGCTTTCTTGCTCCCCATGATGCGCTATCAGCGCCGTTAGCACGTCGCCGGCATCCTCCGCCTCGGCGGCCTCGCCGCGGATCGTCGCCAGGAGCCGGTCCGCGATCTTGTCGAGGCTAGGATTCTCGTTGATCAGCATCGGCTGCACGGTCACGCCAAGGCGCTTCTCCAGCGCCAGGGCGAACTCCACCGCCATCAGGCTATCCATTCCGAAATCGAATACCGACTGCGCGCTGCGGATGCGCTCCAAAGGCAGGCGAAGAATCCCCGCCGTTTCGGCCTCCAGCACGCCGAGCATCAGCTGGTGCGCCTCGGCTTCGGGCAGGCTCTTCAACTGCTGCTGCAGATCGCCCTGATGCGCCAGCTCATTGCTGCCAAAGCCATTGCGCAGCTCATCAAACCGGCTGTCTTTCGCGCGCGGCAGGCAGGCCGCCAGGGCTGGCCAGTCGAGATCCATCACCGCCGCCACGCCGCCGCGCGCCAGCAGCGGCCCCAGCGCGCCCAGCGCGCGGGCGGCGGCGATGGGCATCACACCCAGTTTGTTCTGCAGCCAGATGCGCGCGGCCTCGTTGCGGGTCAACACGCCGACATCCTCGATCGGCCCCCAGGCCACGGCGCAGCCGGGCAGGCCCGCGCGCCGGCGCGCCAGCGCCAGCCCCTCCAGCGCAGCGTTGGCCGCCACGTAATTTGCCTGACCAGGATTGCCGAGCATGGTGGTGCCCGAGGAGAACAGCACGAACAACTCAAGGTCCCGCGTCAACTCATGGAGCGCCAGGGCGCCGTCTAATTTCGGGGCCAGCACGCGGGCAAAGCGCGCCTCGTCCAGATTGGCGAGTGCGGCGTCGTCCAGCACCATGGCGCCATGCACCACGCCGCGCAGCGGTGGCATCTCCGCCGCCAGCCGCGCCAACAAAGCTGCCACCGCGGGACGGTCGGCCACGTCACAGGCAAAGGCCCTCGCCTCCACCCCCAGCGCCCGCAGCTTTGCCAGGGTCTGCGCCGCCTCGGGCGCCGCGTCGCCCTGGCGGCTGACCAGCGCCAGATGCCGCGCCCCCCTTGCCGCCAGCCACCAAGCCGCTTCGCGGCCAAACCCCGCCAAGCCGCCGGTGATCAGATAGGTCGCCTGCTCGCGCAAACGCAGGGCCGGCTCCGCCGCCGCCCGCACATTGCGCGGGGGCACTGAGAGATCCACCACCACCTTGCCGATCTGCCGGGCCTGCTGCATGTAGCGGAAAGCGCTCGTCACCTCATCGGCTGGAAACAGCCGGTACGGCAGCGGCGAGAGCGCCCCCTGGGCGAACAGCGCCATGATTTCCTCAAAGATCTCGCGCGCCAGAGCCGGCATCAGCTGCATCAACTGGTCGGCATCGACGCCGAAATAGCTGACATTGTTGCGGAACGGCTTCAGCCCGATGGCCGTATTCTCATAGAAATCACGC
>Ga0209208_10002770_pt1 | contig 25177 bp, 28 predicted proteins | sample S1TSphfallax_3_FD_187694 | JGI IMG/M metagenome (GOLD analysis project Ga0209208, IMG submission 187694) | Host-associated microbial communities from peat moss isolated from Minnesota, USA - S1T2_Fd - Sphagnum fallax MG (SPAdes) (version 2) | ecosystem: Host-associated > Plants > Peat moss >...
GCGGTCGGCCGGGTCGCCCCTAAAGAGGCGCCGGGCGCCGGCGGGACCGATCTTGGACTGAGGCTCAAGCTCCACGCCCTGGGCCTCAAGGGTGCGGTGGTCGATGGCGGCGTCGATGCCGAGGGACCGGAGCCGATGGTTGACGTGTTCGGCCCAACCCTCGCGCCAGAGTCCCAGAAGCTCGGGGCTGTTCCACGAGCGGTCCTTCTTCCCGAACCCCTCCGGCCCAGCTTCGCGAAGGCTCAGCATGACGTGGGCGTGGGGCTTGGTGCGTCCGTCCGCCCCGATGTCCCAGTGCACGTTGAGATCGGCGACCATGCCGCGATCCACGAACGTCCGGGTGACGAAGGACCTCGCGAGATCGATCCCCTCGGCTTGGTTGAGCTCCCGCGGCAGAGCGAACTCGATCTCCCGGGAGAGCTGGGCGTCTTTGCGCTTCTCCACCGCCTCGACCGTGTTCCAGAGGACCTCCCGGTCCTTCCAGGCCTCGGGCGCGCCCTCGGGCAGAAGCACTTCGGAATGAACCACGCCCGCCTTGTTGGTGAAGTCGTGGGTGCGGCCGAGGCGTTCGTCGAAAAGGCGCGAGGCTGAGCGATACGCCGCCGAAGCCAGGGCGCTTGAGCCCTTGGACCGCGTGATCAGTTTAGCGCTGAAGTGATAGATCGCCACGCGGCGAGCCTATCGACCCCGCTCCCGCCTCAAACCCGAGGAACGCCGGGTCAAAGCCCAAAATGGGGCTCAGCGGAGCGCGTTACGTTGCGCAGCAACGTATAAGCGCGCACTCCGACGTTCGCTTCGCTCCCTTGAGTGAGCCGCCGCCGTTTCTCGTTGAGGCCGCGCCGAGTCTCGGGATCAGGTTAGGGATGATGGCGAAGAGCGCATTTTCCGCTGAACGCAGGTCATCGATTTCACGATAGAAAGATACCGGGCATGCCTTTTTGGATTGCCGAGCAGCAAGCCGGTCTGCGACGGGCCGTTGATCCGTTGAAAAGCGTCGAGCCAACTAAAACGAGCGGAAAAAACTGACAGCCTCAGGCGGCGTCAGAATGCCTGCGGGTCGTGTCGCCGCGCCCGGCCAAGAGACCCTCGATGGAAATGTCCTCATCCAGGCTCTCCCAGTGAAGGCCGCTGGGACTTATGACGACCTGGCTGCGCTCGTCGGGTGATCCATGTAACAGCCGCGGAAACCATGCCAAAGGCACCCCAAGCGTGCGGCCATCGTCAAGATCGACCCACATCGAGTGATCATCGAAGCGGACGATTTTCGCTCTAACCGAAGTGGTCATTCCATGCTCTTTCGATCTCGGCGCGCCGTTGCTCGACTACCTCAAGCAGCGCGGCCAACTCTCGTGCGCTGAAGCCTTGGTTCCTAGCTACTGAAACCGTTGGATATAACCAGAATTTAGCGTCCGCGTCGCCTTTCTGCACATGGACGTGGACCGGCTCGCGAGGGATGCCTTCGTTTGAGTAGAAGTGGAAACGGTAGCCGCGATCTCGAAAAACACCCGGCATGGGTCCGGCATCCTCCCCGTTCTTATCAGGTACCCCTTGGAGGATCCCGCGGTCAAATTGGGTAGACGGTGACTTGCTCACCGCCCTATCCGCCTCAGCACAAGGTCGGCATGCGTCGGATAGGCGCGCAAGCCTTAGAATTTTGTGGTTCAGCAACCTGACCCCGCGCGTACCCGCCGCGAGCGACGACAAACGATGTTTCACAGCTTCTTGCCCCCGCGCGTGTACCCGTCGCCGGGATAATCACGGGTTTCAAATCCACCGCGGCCAATCGAATCTGGTGCGAACGTGCGTGTCGGCCTCCAAATGAATGAGGGCCGCTGCACAGCGAAAGGAGCCCCGCGCGTGGAGTCGCTAAGCGAGATTACGTCTCAATCGACGGTCGAGGTCGAGGAAGCCCCCACAGACCCGGCTCGTCTACTCGCCCCTAAACCCCAATCGTCGCCAAAGCGCGCAACCTTTCGCCGTTCGTTCAAACAATCTGACCTGATCCGAGCGATCCGATCGGCGCAAATGGTGTCAAAGGACTTCGTCGTGCGCGTTAACTCCGGCGCTGGCTATATCGAGATATCGGCTCAAAGTGAGAACTCGACGGCTCTCGGTCCCGTTGATAGGGCCGAAGCGGAACTCCTCGAACTGGCCCGCAGGCATGGCTACGATTGAGCTCGAAGGCGTCTATCGGGTCACGTCAAAAGGACGGACCTACTACTACGCCTGGCGGGGAAAGGGCGCTCCGCGCCTGAAATCCAAACCCGGCACCCCTGCTTTCATCGATGAGCTGCAACGCGCGCAGGCCAGCCGCCAAAGGATCGATCCCACGACGGTTAAGGGGCTCACACTTAAATTCAGAACGAGCGAAGCCTGGGCGAAACTCTCTCCAAAGACGAAGTCCGAATGGACCCGATGGCTGGACAGGATCGCCCAGCATTTCGGCGACACGCATCTCTCGACGCTCTGCCGCGAGCACGCGGACCCAAAGCTCACCAGACGGGCGGCCATCGGGGCGTTTCTGAAGAAATATGAGAGCCGGCCACGCACGCGCGACATGGCCCTCCAGGTCTTCTCACGACTTTGCAGCTACGGGGTTGAGGAGTTTCTCCTCTCGAAAAACCCCTGCCTCGGCTTTCGCCGCATCTACCAGGTCAACCGCTCAGAGAGGATCTGGACCGACGCCGATTTCGCGAAACTCAAGGTTTCGGCGTCTTGCGAGCTCGTTTGGGCGGCGAACCTGGCCGCCCTGACAGGGCTCAGGCGCGGCGATCTTCTGAAACTCGCCTGGTCAAACATCACCGGCAACAGGATTGAGATTGCGACCGGAAAGAGCCGCCATCGCCGCAAGGTCGTCATCCCAATAGGCGCCGAGCTGAACGCGCTTCTCGCTGAGATCCCGAAGCGAGCCGCAACCGTGCTCACAAACACTGAGGGGCGGCCCTGGGCGTCCGGGTTCTCCGCATCGTGGCAGACGGCGGCGAAACGGGCCGGTCTGACGGACCTTCACTTCCACGACCTTCGGGGCACCGCAGCGACCCGGCTTTTTCTAGCGGGGTTCACGGTGCGGGAAATTGCCGAGACCATGGGGTGGGCGGAACAGCAGGTCGAGCGTTTGATCGACACTTACGTGAAGCGCGACGAGATCATCCTCGCGCGTATTGCCAAGCTCGACGAGAACACCGATAGAACGAAAAATGCAAAACTCTCTGCAAAACCGAGCCCTAAAACAGGGTCCGCCGAAAACTAAACCATTGAAATATTTGGCGATCCCGGCAGGGCTCGAACCTGCAACCCCCTGCTTAGAAGGCAGGTGCTCTATCCGGTTGAGCTACGGGATCGGAGACATTCGGTCAGTGGGTCCAGGGCGTCTTTCGCATAGCGCTAAAATTGTCGGCGTAAGCCTTCACTACAATTTTACGCGGCTTTGGCTCCGTGACCTGAAAGGGAATGCCGTGGCGTTGGGCGTAAGCGACCGCCTCCGCCTCACTCTCGAAGCTCAGGCGAACCTCACCGTTCATATCCGTCGTCGTCGTCCAGCCCATCAGGGGATCCGGCGTGCGCGCAGACTGCGGCTCGAACACAAGCACCCAGTCCCTTTTGGCCGCCCCAGACTGCATGGCTGACTTCGCGGGTCTGTATATTCTTGCGAGCATGAGGTCCCTGCCAATGACCCAAAGGCTGATGGCAGCTCCGCGCCTTCTTCGCAACCTTTTCACTGTCCGGCGACGTCGCCGGAGACCTCCAACGCGCAGACCGAGCGGCGCGCCAAGGCCCTATGGGGCGAGAATGCGACCAAGTCGACCTGCTGCACGCCGGAAAGTCGCTTTCGCACCTCCCTTATCCGACGCCTTGGGCCTTATTCGGCGCCTTGGGCGGGCGCCGGGTAGGTTCAACGATGGTCGGGGCGGCAAGATTCGAACTTGCGACCCTCTGCTCCCAAAGCAGATGCGCTACCAGGCTGCGCTACGCCCCGCATCGCGGAAGGCGCCCTCATGCCACGCGCAGAGCCTTGCTGCAATCAGCTGCGCAAATGCCGCGGATCAAGGAGTTTAAACACAGCCGCCGCACGCACCACGTCGCGCTCGCCCACGCACGCCTTAGCCTCTGCGAAAGCCACGTCCGCCGTCCGACGCGTGACCCGAGCCTCCCCCCTCACCCATTCCCCCGTGCGGGCCATGGCAAGATAGCTCAGGGAAAGCTGGATCGTCACGGCCGCTCTACCCGCGTCGTCGCTGACGGCATGCCCTAAAAGGCCGTCAAGAAAGCTCGCGAGTAAGCCCCCGTGCGCTATGCCGAAACCGTTGCAGTGCCGGCGCAGAACGTAAAAACCGTGCTCCGTCTCTGCGGCATTGGGGCGGTGGAAGAACGGTCCGTTATGACGGCTGAACGGACCCCGGCGCTCGAAGGGAACAAAGCCGTCCGGCGGCTCCGCTGGGGGGGCGTCGCTCATGGGTCGGCGTTCGAAGGGGAGCCTGGACGATTGACCACCCTTATTTCGAAGATCTTCGGCCAGAGCTTCCCGGTGACGAACAGGCGCTTTCGTGCTGGGTCGTAAGCTATGCCGTTCAGAACGTCCACACGTCCCCCGGCCCGATCGGCGGTCGATAGTAGGCCCGTAAGGTCGATCCATCCGACCACCCTGCCGGTTTTAGGGTCGATACGGGCAATACGGTCGGTTTGCCAAATATTGGCGTAGACTTCGCCCTCGACATACTCGAGTTCGTTCAGATTTGCGATAGGCGTTCCATTGTCGGTCACCTCGACGCGCCGCGTCTCCTGCAGGGTGTCAGGATCAAGAAAACGCAGGTACGGCGTGCCGTCGCTCATTATGATGCTGTGGGCGTCCTTCGTCAGCGCCCAGCCCTCGCCGGAGTAATGGAACTCGGCGAGGGGCGTGAACGACTTAAGGTCGTATACGAAGCCGATGTGCGAGCGCCAGGTCAGCTCGATCAACCGCCCCTTCCAGGAAACTATTCCCTCGCCGAAATACTGAGGCGCGATGGACCGCGACTGGAGAACGTTCCCAGTCTCTAGGGCCTCCATCCTTATCTCCGAGCGCCCCTCGAGCCCAGTGCTCTCGTAAAGACGCCCATCCTGAAAAAAGAGGCCCTCCGTGAAGGCCGTCACGTCGTGGGGATAGGTGTGGATGACCCGATATCCGTAAACCGGCGCAGCAGTCGCCAAACCTGGCGTAAAAAGACACGCACACGCCGCAACCAGGCGCCAAACCACTCGTAGTTTCATGCTGCGCGAAGCCCTGGTCCTCATCCGTTAGCGGAAGAGCGATCAGTGTGGCGCCTCGATCTCGGCCACTACAAGCCCTTTTGGACCGTCGGCGAAGCGCACAACCACAGTTTCTCCCGGCTGAAGATCGTCAAAGCCGAAGCGCCGCAGGGTTTCTATGTGGACGAAGATGTCGCCCTCCTCCCCCTCTCGTTTAACGAACCCATACCCCTTGGTCCTATTGAACCATTTCACCAGCGCACGCTCCGGCGGCCCCGAAGGCACAAGGGCGCCTCGGGTGCGATCGTGACTGACCCCATCCACGTCACGCTGATTGCGCAAGGACTTTGCACGCGCCTCGCCATCGGAGGGGCGGACGACAAATCGCGTATTGCGGTCCACGTCGGAGCCTCTCGGGCGGCTCGGCGCGGGGACCGTCGACTCGTCCAGTTCGACCACAGTGGAGACCTGCCAGCCTTTTGACCTGCGCACGGCGTCGCAAACTATGGCGGCGCCTTCGAGGGCATGCTCATGACCACATTGCCGAAGGCTGGTCACATGCAACAAGACGTCCTTAAGATCAGTCTTCTCCGGATCATCAGGAATAATGAAACCGTACCCCTTGCCAGGGTCGAACCACTTCACACGCCCGCTGATCCGAACCGCCTCCTGATCTGTATCCAGACTGTTAAAGTTTAAATCCGACATAATTCCCCTCGGAGCTCGCCCTTCTCTCAAGCGAGATCTTGAACTTATACAGCGTAACCGACCAGAAATCGATGAAAAGTCACACGCGCTGGAAGGCTTTCACCCAATGGGTTCAACCGTGGCGGTCTGATGACAATTCCATTCTTGGCGGCCCTAACCGCCTCTACCGCGCGACCGGTAGCCGAGCGTTTGGCCGGGCAAGGATAAGTTCCCAAGACAATAAATTCTGATTGAAATATTACGAAAGCCAATCAAGAAAGAAAGACGATTCAATTCAAATGTAGAATAATTATATCGAGCCTATCTAATGTTCGCGCCTCAATAGGCTAATGAAGAAGGCGTTACGCCTCGTTAGGGTTACTGGGTCTGTAACGCCTCTCCCGTAACCGCGTATACGCCATCGATCCACGCAACAATTTCCTTAGCGGCGGGGTGAGTGGAGTCCGCGTAGCGGGATCGCAAACGCGTCTTTCGCCGAGAGGACAGCCTGTCCAACCCCTCATCAACGAGGGTTAGGAGGTCATCCCGCAGCATAGCGGCAAGCGTGTCCCCGCATACGACTTTAGCAGCATCCCAAAAAGCTGCCCCGTACGCGTAGCTCTCACCCTTTGCGTATGCGGCGACCAAGGTGAGCATAGGGATACGGGTCAAGGTCGCCTGAGAGGCAGGATTGACGGCATGGCCGGCAATGTGGTCGCGGATTGCGGCTGGGCGTCCGGTGAAACCTCTGAGATGCAGATGGTTAGACATCCGCGGTCCATCGTTGACAGGGTAATTATCCCAGAGGAAGGGTTTCCTCTGAATAGCACTCGCCACAGCATCCAGGGATGAAGGCGAATACTCCCGGCTGCATACTTCCTCGCCCGTCCAGAGAATATCTATCGGCGGGGGAAGCGCCTCGCCAAGGTTTTCAAGGTACCGCTGGGGCCTTCGCCCAAAAACGCGATCCAGCACCGGATCGTTGGTGTAATAGCTCGGACACACCAAGAGCCGTGAGCCGGAAATCCTTTCGCGGGCCATATGGACGATCTCGGCTTGGCGTTGAGCCAGATCGGGCAGATCGCCGCGCATATCGTCAAAAAGGATGGCGATCCAGTCGCACCCCACGCCTGCGAGGTGGTCGAGTTTCGTCTTGAGGGCGGAGCGTCCTGCCGCATCCAGGGTGAAGTGCAGCTCAAACGGCGTCAGGCCCACGCCAAACTTTACCCCAGCCTTACGGCAGGCCGATCCGAAAGCGGCTAAGGCCTGCATGTCTTCAGGCGGGTGGGGCTCACGCCACCTGCGACGAAGATAGGCGTCAGCCTTGGGCGCATAGAGATAGAACTCGTAGCCGAACGGCGCTAACGCGCGCATCAGGCCCTGCCGTTCCTCCCAGCTATAGGGCCTGCCAAAAAACCCTTCAACGACGCCCAACGGCGCCGTCATCGCACGGCGCTCCCGAGACACGGCTCAGCGTGTCGGGTGGCATCGCCCCGGCGGACAGGACCACATTGGTTGATCGCCACTAACGGCATCAGCCCCCCACCTTACTGAACTACGTCCCATACCGTACTTACGCATCGCACCGTTATTCTAGGTTGTCCATGCGGGGGCACTATGGTCAAGCTGGAAGACTTTGATCCACGGATCTCCCGCCGAACGTGGAAGCAGGGCAGGCGTCGACGCGATCCCTTCCTTCACGTCTAGCCCGCCCTAGCCTGCGGTCCTTTCGACACATCCGAGACTGGCGTCGGCGTGGCGCTCATGTAAAACCGCTGTCATGGGTGCGCAGTTATGCGCCGACGGGTCCAGTCCGAACCCGCCGCTCTGGCGTCGCCCAACCTACCGGGTGAACCGCGCTATCCACCGAGGGCGAAATGACACGACGTAATTTGAAACGTGCCCAGTCCGAGAGGCGCAAACTCAACGCGGGGGTCTCCATGCGCAACGCCGCACCAAAGGCCACGCTCGCCGCCCCGTTCGTAGGCTTGATACTTGCCGCAGCCCCTGCCGCAGCCGCGCCAACAGTTGCGATCACGGCGCCCTGGATTCTCACGCCGCCATCCGGCGCGAAGACAGCTGCCGGCTATTTTACGGTCGCGAATACCGGGAATGAGCCCGACCGCCTCATCGGCGCTTCGTCTCCGGCGGCAGAGAATGTGCAGCTGCACTCCATGTCGATGGCGGGCGGCATAATGCGCATGCGCCCTGTCGTCGGTGGGCTCGCTGTCCCTCCCGGACAGACGATCAAATTTACGCCTGACGGCTACCACCTCATGCTGATCAACCCAAGACACGCTTTAGCTACAGGCGACGCGGTCGCCGTCACCTTGATCTTCGCTCACGCCGGGGCGCTGACTGAACGCTTCCCAGTACGAGCGGCGGCCCCTGCAGCCGCACCTGGCTCATCGACGATGTCCGGCATGGGGCCCATGCATTAGGGTGAAGGCGCCGCGGTTGGAGAACCCTGGATAGGGTTGAGCGTGAGCGCCGCCATTGGGGAGGCGCACCGGGCCTACCATTTCCAAGGCCCAACGCCTTGGAGCAGTAGTTTGGCCCTTCGGCGATGGAGTTCCAAAGATGGCGGCTTTTGTCATTTTCATTCGTAATAGGATTATCGACCCCGAAGCCATGGACGCCTACGCTGAGCTTGCGGTCAAAGCGCGGGGCGATCATCCCATCAAGCCCCTCGCCTTTTACGGCCGCGCTGAAGCTCTTGAGGGGGATCACGTCGATGGCGTGGTCGTCCTTGAGTTCCCAGACATGGCCGCGGCGCACGCGTGGTACGACAGCCCCGCTTATCAAGCGGCCAAGCGAGAGCGTCTGAAAGGCTCTGACTACCGCGTCGTTTTGGTTGAAGGCCTATCCTGAGCCTGGTGGTTGGATGCACACAGGGTATGAATTGGTACGTCAAACACCCTAGCTACGAAGCGGGTGAGTATATTCCGAACCTTCACTGCTCCCAACAGTAGATCTAAAGCCTTGGACAGAGATCGGCGGGCGGCGAAATATTTGGCCGCCTCAGATAAAGTCAGTGGCGCTCCATGCTCTCCCAATCCCTCGACGCCGAACCGGTTATAACATCGGTCTTAATCATCCTCGTCCTCTTCGCCATAGGCGCCCTCGCGCTGGCGACGGTGAAGATTTTGCGGGAGTACGAACGGGCGGTCGTCTTCACCTTCGGTCGCTTCCAAACTGTCGCCGGACCCGGCCTCGTCATTCTAGTTCCGTTCGTGCAGGAAATGGTGCGGGTCGATTTGAGGATAAAGGTCATCGAGATCCCGTCTCAGGACGTTATCTCCAAAGACAACGTCTCGATGAAGGTCGACGCTGTACTCTACTTCAATGTGAGCGACGCGGAGCACGCCATCATCAAGGTGCAGGACTTCATGCCGGCAACGGTCATGCTGGCCCAGACCACGCTCAGGGCCGTCCTCGGGCAACACCAGCTCGACGAAATGCTCTCTGAGCGGACCAAGCTCAATGAAGATGTCCAGTCTATCCTTGACGCCCAGACTGAAACCTGGGGCATCAAAGTCAGCAATGTGGAGATCCGAACCGTCGAATTGACGGAAAACATGATCAAGGCCATCGCCAAACAGGCGGAGGCCGAACGGGACCGGCGCGCGAAAATCATTCACGCGGAAGCGGAGTATCAAGCCGCTCAGACACTAGTTGATGCGGCGAAAATTCTCTCCAGCGACCCGTCCGCGATGCAACTCCGATATCTTCAGACCTTGACCGAAATCGGGGCGGAACAGAACTCCACCGTCGTCTTTCCTATGCCCTTGGATCTTGTCACCCCGTTCCTTGCAGTGTTGGAAAAGGCCGCCCTGCCCCCGCCCCTCGCTGCCCCCCTCACGTGAAGCGCTCCAGAGGCGTTGCTCGCCTCCCCCTCGCGCCAAGCCCCGCCAACCAGCCGCCGGGATGTCCTACGCGGTTGAGAGCGGACCTCAGGCAGTCCGCCCGCTGAATCCGCCGTCGCACGACGATCCTGTCGGCGCCGGCCCTGGAGACTTTTCTCATGAAAATTGCCCTCGCCTGCGCCGCAGCACTCTCAAGCGTTTGCCTGCCGGTCTACGCCTATGCCCAATCCGGCGGTTCGGACCGGGTGAACATCGGGACCCTGTCCTGCCATGAACGCGCCGGTTGGGGTTTTGTGTTCGGATCCTCCCACGCCGTACGGTGCACTTTCACAAGCGGCGACAGGATTGAGCGCTACGACGGATCCATCGGTAAATTCGGCATTGACGTCGGCTACCAGCAATCTGGCGTTCTGCTTTGGGAGGTCCTAGCTCCGACTGATCACTACGGCCCGGACGCCCTCGCCGGCCATTATGGCGGCGTCACCGCCGGCGCCGCTTTAGGTGTTGGACTTAACGTCAATGCCCTCGTGGGCGGCTCTACCTCCACCATCGCCCTGCAGCCCCTGAGCATAGAGGGTACGACCGGACTGAATATCGCCGCGGGCGTCGCCGACCTCACCCTCCACAGAAGCGACGCCCACGCGGAAATGTAGCCGCCGCGGCGGGGCTCACGCTGGAGGAGGCCGTCGGTCGACCGTGGCGCGGACCTTCCACCGCATGACGATACAGCAGAACCAGCGCCGGACAACCGGCGCTGTTTTTGGGCTCCTCCAGCACCTCGGAGGCGCCCGTGACGGGCGACTTCCGGGACCTCTAGTTGATCGCGCGCACCGGAGCGACAAACGGGTCCAGTTTGACACGCGGGCGTCTCGCGCCAACGGCGGATAAGATCGCCCATGCCGAGGCCGACCCCGCGGAGATCGAGCACGTGAGGTATGTCCCGCGCGAACGCCGTCGCACTCTTGTGTGTCCGCCTATGACCTACGGCTCGCTGCACACAAGGGCTGGGGTTCCTCCCTTTGCTAAAGTCTTCAGAGACGTTTCGATTAGTTCGGCTTCACAAAAAAGTTCTGCGGCTTCGTTCGGTGCTTTGGCCGCATGCGCCCTGGTCAGCGCGTCCGCCACGGCACAGTCTCCTGCGGAAACCACCACCCCTCCAAACTTTGGCCAGAACGATGTAAAGCCGTTGCTGACTGACCACGGCGTCGGCGTGCAGATTTATAAGTGCAAGCGTGGTGAAGATCATAGGCTAACCTGGATCGTCCGTGACCCTTTGGCGACGTTGATCAACGACGGCAAGACCGGTCAGCACTTCGCCGGCCCGATCTGGTCGTTCAACGGTGGCGAGGAGATCGTGGGCAAAGTCCTAAAGACCGCCCCTGGAGCCACATCAAAAGATATTCCGGTGCTGGAACTACCGGTCGTAGCTCATTGGGGAGATGGCGTTCTGAAGGACGTTCAAATCGTTCTCCGCTTGAATACGCACGGCGGCGTCTTGGCGGGCCCTTGCGTTTCGCAAGGCTCCATCCGACTGAAACCCTATTCAGCGGACTATGTCTTTGTCCCCTAGTGATACCGATGGGTCGAACCTTGCGGGACCTTTGGGGTCTCGGATGAAGCCGGCGACGGCGCAACCAGCGGCGCAGGAGCAGACGCAAAGATGGTATCGGTTTCCAACAGAATACCATTGCAGGCGGTGCTCGCCGCGCTCTCGAGCCATTATCCGGTCCCCCCCGGGCCGCCCGCGACCGACCCTCTAGCGCTGATCATCTGGGAGAACATCGGTTACTTGATCGACGATGAAAGGCGCCAAGTCCTGTTCGACGAATTCGCCAACCGGGTGGGCCTTACCGCGGACCTGATTGACCAGGCGGACGACGCCGTCCTGCTCGATATCGCCAACCGTGGCGGAATGCGGCCAGAAACTCGGGTCCAGCGCTGGCGAACCATTGCAAGGATCAGTTTGGAGGCGTGTGGCGGCGACCTCGCCGCAGCCTTGAGCGCGCGTTCTCTAGCAGGAGCGCGTCGTCTTCTAAAAACCTTTCCCGTGATCGGCGATCCAGGCGCCGATAAGGTCTTACTGTTCAGCGGCATCGCGGACCAGCCATGCCTTGAGTCAAATGGTCTGCGGGTCCTGGCCAGGATGGGTTTTATCACAGAGCGGCCGTCCTACGCCGCGTCGTACCGATTAGCCATCAATGTGCTCAAGGCCGAAGGCCTAGGCGCCCGCAACCAACTGACGGACGCCTATTGTCTCTTGCGCCAACACGGCCGCATTTTGTGCAGGCGCGGCGAACCTCTCTGCACGGCATGCCCCCTAGACGCGGATTGCGCCCATGCAGCGGTGATGCAGCTTTAGGCGCGCGCAGTCGAGGCAGATTGACGGTGGAGCCAAGCAATCATTCTAATCGCCGGTGGGCCAATACCCTTCCGTCACCCCGTCACTTGGCAGCTCCCGCGTGCGGGCTTCCAGGGTCACTCAAGGATCCGCGCCAGCCATTCTCGAGTTTCGGCTGGGGTCCGATGTCGGTGCTTGCGTGCGCCTGAGCAACTAGTATCGTTAAAGAGCGCCACGCGACGTTCGTTCGCCTGACGATAGGTGTCCCACGTCCAGCGAATAGGATGATCCCTTCGAAGCCATCGCAAAACGGTCTCTCGATTCCCCGTGCCAGGCCAAAGCTCGTGGCGCGTCAGCGCACGGGTTAAGGAACGGCGGATTACGCGAGTCATTATTATTGTTCGCGAGTAATCGAGCCAGACTATGTCCGTGGCTAGTGGAAGGATGCAGGGAAGCGCTCCCTTTGAATAGTTACCATCTGTAACCCAGTCTCCATCCGCCACCGCGGCTTTGATAAGCCTCCCCCATCGGTCAGGATCCTCTGCGCTGATCGACGTCCAGCCTGGACCCCAATTAATAGCATCTAGTTCGACATGCCTAATATCGAGCCGCACCGCCAGTGTACGAGCGAGCGTAGACTTACCTGATCCCGAACTGCCGATCACGGCGATACGCCGACCCTGCAATTCATTCTGCAGCATAGCGAACCTCCGTTCGTCGTTTTTGACGTTGCAGCCTAAGTGAAGCCCACAAGGCGATTGTGATCAAAGTCCACGACATCCGGGTCCTTGCTGGAATGCCTTTGACCCCCTGCAAGAAAGTGATATCACTATGATATCAGGAGAAGTCGAAAATGACACGCCCAGTCGATGCGGAACCGACCAAGGAGCGGCCAGCAGGGTCTTCAGGTGCCGCGCCGCTGGTCATCGTGGTCGCAGTCGCCGCCATCTCGGTCGCGGTGCTGGCGACACGCGAGGTTCCCATTCTCGGCGCCGCAGGCGTCGCCATAGTCGCCCTCATGGCCGGCGGCTTTTACGCAGTGCAACCCAACGAAGGAGCCGCCATCACTCAGTTTGGGCGTTATCTGGGTACCGATCGTCAATCTGGCTTACGTTGGGTTCCTTTTTGGCTAGCACGAAAGAAGATTTCGCTTCGCGTGCGTAACGTGACAAGCGGCACCCTGAAAGTGAACGACAAACAGGGCAATCCTGTGGAGATCGCGGCAAACATAGTTTGGAAGGTCGGAGATTCTGCCAGAGCCCTCTTCGACGTCGATGACTATACTGCCTTTGTCAATATTCAGATCGAGACGGCGTTACGAGAAGTTACGCGCCAGTACGCTTACGACAATGCTGAAGACTCTGAACCAACACTTCGCGCCGATGCAGAACGCGTCAGCGCCCGCTTGAAGGATGACTTACAGGCGCGCGTGACCGTAGCCGGCGTCGTCGTGCAGGAGACCCATCTCATGCACCTCGCCTATGCCCCTGAAGTCGCCGGCGCCATGCTGCGTAGGCAGCAGGCGCAAGCCGTAATTGCGGCTCGTCAGATCATCGTCACCGGCGCCGTCAGCATGGTTGAAGCCGCGCTCAAGCAGTTGAGCGAGCGTGAGGTTGTCGTGCTCGATGACGAACGCAAAGCGTCTATGGTGTCAAATCTCCTCGTTGTCCTCTGCGGCGACCGAGACACTCAGCCGGTCATGAACACCGGCACGCTTTACGGCTGAACTTGGCCTCTCCGAGCAAGCGATCGTTTCTCATTCGGACCGATCCGGCCCTTCTGGCGCTTGTTGAGAAGCTGGCCGCGGCAGAGTTGCGGAGCACGAATGCTCAGTTGGAGCTATTGCTGCGCGAAGCCCTGATTAGGCGAGGCCTAATGAAAAAATAGCCATTTCGGAGCGACGACATTAGAGGGCAACCGCAATGGGCGATGAGCCGATCACGATTGTCAGACAAGCACGCCTGCGGCCCGGCGAGACGGGTGCAAAGAGAGGCGGCTCCGGCGCCGCAGCGCCAGGCGGATTTGACCCGAAAGCTCAAAACCATTTCTTCCAACGGAACCAGGCCAAAGGCGCGACGGTTGTGATCAGCATCAGGACCAGGGCATAGCCATACCCGTACTTCCAGTCATACTCCGGCATCGCCTTGAAGTTCATGCCATAAATGCCAGCGATCAGCACCGGCGGCACGCCGACGACAGACACGATGGTCAGGATCTTCACAACATTGTTCTGGTCTATATTGATGAACCCCAGGACCGCGTCGAGCAGGAACTGCACCTTGTTGGCGAGGTGCGCTTCGTAATCGACGAGGGACGCCAGGTCTTGCCGCGCGATCCTGAGTCGGGCGACCTGGTCATCGGACAGCCAGTCCGTGACCGCTTCGGCGACATAGGAGACGATCCGGGCCAAACCCAGTATGGCGCTGCGAACCTGGCCTATCCGTTCGCCCAATGAGCCGACCTTGGACAGGGTCACGTCGAGGTTTGTCACACCTGACTTTTTACGGGCAGGTTCGGAGCTACGAAAAATCAAGCGCGACAACTGATCGAGTTCGCCGCCGATACCCTCAAGATGATCCGCCGCGTGGTCGACCATGGCCTCGATAAGAATGCAGAAGGCGTCGCAACCGCCCAGGTCAGCGCGTGCGTCCAGCGACGCGCTAAGCTTGGAGAAGAGCTCAGCATGATCGAACCGCTGAGTAACCACCCGATTCTGGTCTAACACGAAGCCGACAGGGGTCAGGGTCGACACGCCGGCTGCCGGATCCTTGGTTATGAAGGGCGTCGATAGGAAAACCCGGCCGTGGTCTATGTAGTGCCGGCTCGAACTCTCAATCTCCTGCAGGTCAGCCCGAGTCGGCAGTTTGAACCCGCAGCCGGTCTCGACCTGGGCGCGGTCGCTGTCATCCGGCGCGACCAAATCGATCCAGAACGCCTTTGCCGCCGACGCCGATGACGGCCGGAAAGTGATCATGTGCAGGGGTTCCAACGTTGCGGAGCTCTCAGTCTCAGATATTGCCGCAAGATCGCAATGGCGCAGCCCAAATCACTGCGGCGGAGGACCGTCTGACGGACGACACCGCAGTAGAGATCGGTCCGACCGGAGCGAATTGGCCGAAGGCGTACGCCGAAGGGCGGAGGCGGCTGCGCTGAGCGCGAATTTCGCCATCACTGAGGTAAGACCGCCCCTTAGGCTGCATGGGCCGCCGGTGCACGGTCAGTCGACCAACCGGTGCAAGGACGGCGCACCGGGCGAAGCCGTCACGGGCTTCACGCCTAAAACTCCCCGTTCAGTAGGCCGTTTGGATACCCTGAACCGAGGCGAACTCGGACCTCGACACCAAAATCAGTCCTTCGCTCGGCCCCACAGAGGGCCGACGGCCAAAAGCAGCACGACCCCATTAAAAGCGGCGTTCGACGGGTGACCTGAGGCGACCGAACCTGCGCTGTCCAAGAAAAACCAAGCCAGCAGACCGGTCACCACCGCGCGTCGGACTGGTTCGCGGGCGATCGGATACACCCAGGAGGACAGGCACCAGACGGTGACGCCCCATCCCAGCAAAAATCCGCCCGTCACCGCCGACAACAGCCGCGTTACCGGCGCATCGAAAGACGACGGATGGCTAAGGCGCAAGCCGAGCACATCCATGGTCAGACGTGCCGCAGCAGATGTGGACGTCATCGCACCGAAGAAAAAAACGGGCCCGAATGAGCCGATGACAATGGCGGTGATTTTCGACCAAAACTGATGAAACATGGCGGTCAAGATAGACCTCCTCGCAGAACACAGGCGTGTCTTGAGACGAAATCGGGGGTTTTGACCGCCGCTAGGACGTGGGCCATTGCGATAGGATCGTCGCGGCGTCAAAATAGTCCCGCCAGAAGACGATCTGGCCGTCGTGAACTTTCAGCACGCCAGTCACCGGAAGCTCGACCCATTTGTCAGATAGACGGTGACGGTCCAGCCTTTCGATGAATACACACGGCCCAGCCGATGCCTCGCGCAACACCTTCAAGTCATTTTCGAGCGTTGGCGCGAAGAAGGGCTCCAGCAAGGCGCGCATCGCGACGGGACCATAAACGGCTCCAAGCGGGGGCGGATTTATATACTCACAATCCGAAGAAACAAGTTTCATCGCAGCATCGTATTCGCCATGCGCCAGATAATCGAAAAAGCTCCTGACGAGATTTATAGGCGTTTTCACAGCGTGAATCATGGATCACTTCCGAGTAAATATTAAATATATTTTCTCTTAATCCCGCTGGTTGCGCAATTACTCCAAAGGTTATCTTGCTTCCGTCGTCGCCTTCCGAAACAGGTCTTCGGTCGCGGCATCGGCGGGGAACAGGGTTTCGATGCGAAGTTCGTCCGCCGTCACGTCCTGCGCCGTCCCAAACGTGGCGACTACGGCGAACATCGAGATGGTCATCCCATTGATCAGCAAATCGAAGGGCATGACCGGCAAGAGGGCCGTGTCTGCAGGCGACCAAAGCAACGCGTCGTCCTGAAACGGTAAGAGGCTGTCAAGGACAACCCTCATCTCATGCCCCCCCACGGCGTCCGCCTCACGCAAGGCTCGGCGCCAAATCAACGGCCCGACCGCGCGCCAATTCGTGACCAGCGGGCGGATGCCGTTGGGATGAAAAAACAGGCGCATCAGGTTCGGCTGACCCCCGCCGACCCGCTCCCAGATATCATCACCGAGCATGCTGGTCAGACGTTCAAACGGGGCGTTCGCCAGCCTAACATTCCAGCCCCGGTCGAGGGCTAATGCGGGGAACGGCTCATGCGCGGTCAGCATCATTCTGACGGCGCTCATAACCTGGGCCATCTTGGGATCATCGAGGCTTCGGGTCTGAAAGACCGGCGCGAACCCCGCGGCCGTCAACCAGACGTTTCGATCGCGCAGGGGCACGTCCAAGGTTTCACTCAACTGCAGCACCATCGTGCGACTGGGATTGGCGCGCCCAGACTCCAGAAAGCTTACGTGTCGCTGCGACACTCCGGACGTCAGGGCCAAATCAAGCTGCGAGAGCCTCCGCTTCAGCCGCCATTCCCGGAGGAGGCGCGGGAAGCCGCCGCTCGCGCTTGAACGCGCCTGGGATGTCGTAACAGGCAACTTGCTCTCCCCCACTTGAGGAAAATAGTCACCGCGTGAGGTTTAAGATCAACGACGTTCGAGGTAATCGCCGCGCAGACCGCTCATGACCAATGTGGCGTTAGCCGATGCCGGCGGGGCCCCGTGGATGGTTTTTAAGATGTCCTGGAGGCGATGTCGGGCGCGCCCACGCCGTCGCCGTGTATCGCAAATGCTGGCTCGGGCTGGAACCTCCCCGCAATGGTTTTGGCGATATGGCGAAGGTGGGTTGGGCTGCATTCAGTCAGGTTTTAGAGATACTCCTCCCCCTGTGCTCCGTTTGGGCGCCGGGGCGTCAATACTTGTTTTCGGCGGTCGGACCGCGAGGTCCGCAGAAGATGTTTTTTGGCGGGCCCGTCGACGTATGCGTTTGTCTGCTTATGTCCAGCTCGGGCGCAGCGGGAGGATCCAATGCGCCTCGAGGCGGCGTAGGGCGCCTCTTTGCTGGCCTGGGTGACATTTCCGGCGTGTCGGGCTTCGCCCACGTCGGCAACCAATCGCCGCGAGCTGTCGCCTGGGCGGACCGCGCCTTGTTTCAACTAGGCTTAGATCGGCTTGAATTGTACGCTACAGCACCGGCCCGCCACGGTCCGCCCGGGCGTAACAACGAAGATCGGGCGCGATGATCCGTTGGGTGCAACTCGACACGGCGAGCGTCCCAGGCGGGAGCGGAATGCTGCGGCTGATGCGACGCGGCGGGGAGTTCTCCATTTTCGCCGGGGCGGATGAGCTAATGGGGACCCGGCTCAGCGGCTCAGAGGAAGCCTTGGCGTCCCTGGCGTACGAGCACCTGAAAGGCCGTACTCGTCCGCAGATTCTAATCGGCGGGCTTGGCATGGGCTTCACTCTACGCGCAGCGCTGGCCCGGTTCGACGCGGAGGCTAGTATAACCGTCGCTGAACTTGTGCCCGAGGTGATCACTTGGGCGCATGGCCCCTTGGCGGAAGTGCATGGCGATAGCCTATCGGATCCACGCGTAACGCTCTACGCCGGCGACGTGGGCGACCTGATCGACGGCGCTTCGGCGCGCTACGACGCGATACTGCTAGACGTTGATAACGGGCCGGCAGGGCTGATGCGCGCCGCCAATAACGATCTTTATGACCACTACGGCCTGCGCGAAGCGCACGCCGCGTTGACGTCGCATGGCGTCCTCGGCGTCTGGTCGGCCTCGCACGAGCCCGTCTTTACCCAGCGCCTGCGCACCGCGGGCTTTCGCGTCGAAGATCACCGCGTGCGCGCCAACGGCCGCAACTCAGGTCCGCGTCACGTGGTGTGGCTTGCGAGCAAGACGGAATAGGTCCGCCCTCAGCCCGGTCGCGTCTTGCATGTCGGATGCACCATGATAAATACTGAGCCATATGGTTCAGTTTTTGGCTTCGCGTCTGGACGCCACGTTTGCTGCGCTCTCCGACGCCACTCGGCGCGGCATTCTGGCGCGGCTTGGGCAATCGGATGCTTCGATCACAGAGCTTGCCGAGAGGTTCGCGATGACCCTCACAGGGATGAAAAAGCACATCGGTGTCTTGGAACAGGCGGGGCTTGTCACGACGGAGAAGGTTGGGCGCGTGCGGACCTGTCGTCTTGGGCGAAGCCGTCTCGACGAAGAGGCCGCCTGGATCGAGGGACACCGCCGACTGTGGGACGCGCGCTTCGATGTTTTGGACCGTGTTGTCGAGGCCTTGAAGCGAAAGGAGCACGCTAATGAATTACCAGACAACGATCGAACGGATCTCAGACCGGGAGCTTGTCGCGACGAGGACAGTCGGCGGACCGGCCCGCCTAGTGTTCGAGGCGTGGACGAAGCCTGAGCTGATTATGCGATGGTGGGCGCCGGCGTCGTTTGGAATATCGTTCCTATCCTGCGAGACCGACGTTCGCACTGGGGGCTCGTATCGCTATGTGTTCGGTCACCGGGCATCGGACCAGCCCATGGCCTTCTTCGGCCGATATGTGGAGGTCACGCCGCCGTCACGTCTTGTCTGGACCAACGACGAGAACGCGGACGGGGCCGTGACCACAGCGACCTTCGAGGAGAGCGACGGCCGGACGCGGGTCGTTGTTCACGACCTCTTTCCCTCGAAAGCCGTCCTGGATGAGGCCATAGCCTCCGGCAGCGCCGGAGCATGGCCCGAGCAGTTTGACGCGTTGGACGCGCTTTTCGCAAATCTTGGCGAAAAATGAATCGTTGGACACCGATTACAGCTGCTCGTTAACCAAACCGCGCTGGTTCGACGTCCGCTACCCGCCTTCAGGCGACGGTTAATTCCTTCGCTCTTGGCCCTCTCGCAGCCGTCGGCACTTGGCCGAAAAGGTACGCCCGAAGAGGACTTGGGAAATCGGGCCGGGACCGCGACGTTCGGCGGCGCAAGACGAAGCCAGCTGTTTGGCGGGGAGGCTTCAAATTCAAATTGTAGCACCGCCGTTAGCTGATTTCAGCGGATCGTTTACCGATGCGCCAACGCGTGATCTAAACCTGGCATGCTCAAGCTTGCCCCCCTCACCGCCGTTACTCTCTTCGCGGCCGTCGCGACTTCCGCCCTGGCCGAGACACGGAATTTTTCGGTAATTTCAGGCGACAAAAACGTCGGACACCTCACCGTCGATATCACTGGTTCAGTCACGACCGTAGACTTCGATGTCAAAGACAACGGCCGCGGTCCGACAATAAAAGAGACCATCCACTCAGGCGCGGACGGGCTGCCGATTGATTGGTCCATCACCGGCGCAACCACCTTTGGCAGTAAAGTCGAAGAGCAGTTCAGTCAGTCTGACGGTAAGGCCGAGTGGGTGGACTCTACTGGCAAGGGGGCGCTCAAACTGGCAACTCCAGGGCTCTATGTGCCCCAGAGCGGCAGCCCTTGGAGCGACCAGGTGATCGCTCAAGCCTTATTGAAATCGCCGGCTATGCGGCTTTCGGCGCTGCCGGCCGGCACGCTTAGCCTCGAAAAGGGCGAGACACTGCAAGTTGAGGGCGCCGGCGGGCCGCTCAAGGTCATGCGCTATGACCTTGGCGGGATCGATTTGGAGCCGACGATCCTGCTGCTGGACGCCAAGGGGGACCTATTCGCCGAGCTCAGCCCCAACGCCGTGATCGTGCGCAAAGGCTACGAGGGAGAAGAAGTGCGTCTGCGCAAGCTAGCTGCAGATTGGTCGACCCAGCGCTTCGTCGACATCGAGAAGAAAGTCGCCCATCGCTATGATGCTCCCGTGCGTATCATCAATGTACGCTTGTTCGATCCCAAGACTTCCAGCCTCACCCAGCCGGTCTCCGTGCTGGTGCGCGGCAAGGTGATCGCAGCGGTCGAGCCAGTGAATAGCCCCGCCACCCCCGACGAAGTCACCATTGATGGCGCTGGCGGGACGTTAGTGGCGGGACTTTACGAGATGCATGCCCACCTCGGGCAGAACAGCGCGCTCCTGAACCTCATAGCCGGCATAACCACCGTCCGCGACATGGGTAATGACAATGCGGTGCTGTCTAAATTGATCGACCGGATGGATTCCGGCGAAATCGGCGGCCCACACGTGATCCGCTCAGGCTTCATCGAGGGCAAAAGCCCGTATTCTGCAAACAACGGCATCCTGGTGGACAGTCAGGAGACCGCGATCAACGCGGTGCGCTGGTATGGCGCTCGCGACTACTGGCAGATCAAGATCTACAACAGCATGAACCCCGCCTGGGTGCCCGCCATGGTGAAAGAGGCGCACCTCCTTGGCATGCGCGTCGCGGGACATGTCCCAGCTTTCGCCACCGCCGACCAGATGATTGAGGACGGCTATGACGAGATAACTCACATCAACCAGTTCATGCTGCAATGGGTGATGAATCAAGGAGAAGACACGCGAACTCTCTTCCGCCTCACCGCCCTGAAACGCTTCCAGGACTTCGACCTCGATAACCCCAAAGTGGCGCACACAATGCAGCTAATGGTTGACGGCCACAAGGCAATCGATCCGACCCTGGGCATTCACGAAAACCTGCTGTTAAATCGCGATGGTCAGGTTCCCGTCGGGGCGGTGGACTATGCCGATCACCTTCCCATTGGTGCGCGCCGCGACTTGATGAAGGCATGGATCGACACGTCTGCGCCGGGCGACGACGCCACTTACCGCGCCGCTTGGCATAAGCTTCTCGCCACCATGAAGATGCTGCACGACAAGGGCATCTTTATCGTGTTCGGCACCGACACAGGGGGTTCGTTCACGTATCACCGAGAGCTGCAAATCTATCAGGAGAAAGGCATCATGACCGCGCCTGAAATCCTGAAGCGCGCCACATACGATTGCGCAAAATATACGGGTCAAGACCAGCGCATGGGTTCGATCGAAAAAGGAAAGTTAGCCGATTTCTTCCTCGTCCCCGGTGACCCCACCAAAGACATTAAAGCTATCAAGACGATCCGCATGGTGGTGAAGGACGGAACCATCTACTACCCCAGCGAAGTCTATCCGAAATTTGGCATCGCCCCATTCGTCGAAGCGCCGAGGGTGGTGGCTGCGACCCGCACCACCGGAAGGACCACGGTCGCTTCCGAAAAGGAACGGGTCGGCGTGGGTGACTTCTAGCTCTATCGCCGCATCGCCCAGCACGGGCAAAGCCATAGGGTGTAAGAGCCCACAGCTGCAGCGATCATTGCTCGAGGTTTCGCAGATCTCCAGAGGACTGCCCCGCGACACAGGGTTGGAGATGACCTAGAGATAGTTAATGGGGCAATCCGGCGCCCGATGCTAATGAGGCCGGCCTGAGCGTGAACGCCCGCGGCGACCCGAACTTGCTTCGCAGCAGATGGCTGAGTTCATCCCTGCGCGCGCTCATCTTAACGACCGGATATCTTGGGAGCGACGCCAACGACCCAGCTGGCATGATCCCATCTCCCAGGCCCCGTTCACTCGCAGCCCTCCTTCTTGGCGTCGGCCACGGCAGAGAAACCCTTATTGCCGGCGTCAGCATCCCGGTTGGGCGACGCAGTCTTATTCAACGCTGCGTGAAGTCCATAAATCAGATCATCAGGCGTGATGGGCTTGGCGATGAAGCTGTCCCCGCCAGCGTCGACGGCTAGTTGACGATGTTCGGGCATCGCGTTCGCCGTCAAAAATGCGATCGGCGTGCGTTTACGCCCCTGCGCAACTTCGTGCGACCGGATGAGTTTCGTCGCGGTCAACCCATCCATATTCGGCATCTGCATATCCATCAGGATAACGTCAAATTCACATTCGCTCGCCGCCTGTACGGCCTCTTCTCCGTCTTTCACGACTGTGAGATCAACGCCGTAGGGTCCAAGCATCAAGCGAACGACTGTTTGGTTAGTCGGGTGATCTTCGGCCAGTAAAACCCTCAGTCCTGGTTCATCCTCAGTTGAAAGCCTCACCGGCTGGCATGGCGCCGCGCCAACCGCTTGGCCGACACGCTGAAGCGGCAGTTTGACTATAAAGCTGGCCCCGAGGCCGACGTCGGATGACGCGCTGATCGTTCCGCCCATTAGCGCTACTAGGGAATGACATATGGCGAGCCCTAACCCCGTGCCGCCGTAGGTCCGCGTGATTGAGCCATCCCCTTGCTCAAACCGTCCAAATAACCGGACCGCGAGGTCAGGCGCAAAGCCGATCCCGGTGTCGGTTACGGAAATGGCTACGTCAGACGCACCACCTTGGGTCCCGGAATTTACGGTCACAGAAAGCTTTACGCTTCCGCGATTTGTAAATTTCACGGCATTTGACACTAGGTTGCTTACGATCTGCTTTAGCCGCAAGCTGTCACCGAGGAAAATATCCTGGGCGCCGTCGTCAAAATCAGCCGTGAACGCTACCCCTTTGTCGTCAGCTTTAACACGGAATAGCTCGGCGGCTTGTTCGACTGCAGCACTAAGCTTGAATTTCTCTATATCAAGTTCAAATCGTCCAGATTCTATTTTTGATAAATCAAGTATGTCAGAAAGTATCTCATTCAAATTTTTTCCTGACGAATATATTAACTCAACCATTTCTCGCTGAGACTCGGTTAAATCCGTTCGCCTTAGGGTCGCAGCCATTGCAATTACGCCATTTAAAGGCGTTCGTAACTCGTGGCTCATATTTGCAAGAAATCTAGACTTAGCAATATTCGCCGCCTCCGCCTGAGCTTGTTGCGACGCCATTAAGTCTCGAGATTCCTCGAGGACTCGCATCTCGCGGAGAACGAAAATCTCTCGCTCTTTTAGCGCGGTGACATCGCGCTGGACTGCAATCCAGTATCGAAACCACCCGGTCTCGTCTGGAACAGGACGAATCGACAGGTCTACCCAGAAGCTGCTTCCGTCCTTTCGGTAATTCTTCAGCTCTTGCCTAACAGGGGCCCAAGCAACGAGCGCCGTTCGGATCATAGCGAGCGCGTCAGGGGACGTGTCGGGTCCTTGCAATATCCGTGGTGTTCGGCCGACGACTTCATCGTGCGCGTAGCCAGTCATTGCAGTGAAGGCTGAATTACACCAAACAATCTTGGGACCCGGTGAATGGACCGGCTCCGCCTCCGTAATTAGAATCGCGTCATCAGTGTAATCGGGGACGTTATGCAGAATTTCTCGAAGTAAATGCATCGCGCTGTGCCAACGTATATGATTGTTTGCAGAAATATTCCGACATTATAAATCCAAAGCCGGATTTGAACGTCAATAGAGTCATCGCCAAACTTTTGGGCAGGGTAGGGATTTTTATTGTTACACAATCGTCGAACTTTATGACTAACGGACTTTGTTTGGATCTGCGGCAAACCGACCTAGGCCGGCGGCCAGCCGCCGCCAGACGCCAGGCCCCAGCTTCCTTGGCCGCTATCAGAGGTCGCGTAGCCAGGTTTTGGCTAGCAGGATCCGTCCTGCACACAAGGCCGTTCGATGGATTTTAGCATTCGCCCGCAACCGTTCCAGCAACTGTGATGAATACATGATGCATAAATGGTAGCACGTAAGCGATATCAACGGCTTGCGTGACAATCTATATTGTTGATATGGTCGAACATGAACGAGGCGCCTCGCGCTATTCAAAAGATATAGACGTGTGGCGCATCATCAAAAGTCGGTCGTCTTCGTGCTCATGAACTCGCGTAGAAACCTCAGCGGGACCGTCTTCCGCAAGACCAGCTGTCATTTCTCCTCACAGCGCATGGCACGCCGGTCAGATGTGCGGGCTTTGGGAACTGGTCTGGCGAGCGCGCCTGTGAGGCGGGTCTGGCACGGGCTGCAAAAAGTGGCGGCGCGGCGCCTGGCCAAGGCCGGGTGCTCGGCCCGCGAGATCATGGCCATCACGGGCCCGTAGACGCTCGCTGAGGCTGAGCGCTACGCGCGCCAGCGAACCTGATCACCCTCGCCCGTTCGGCGATCTGCGCCATAACGTGAATAGCGAATTGTCAAACTGCTCGGCGGATTCAGATTATGGGATAATGTTCCGATGGCAGTCCCTAGGGGAGTATATTAAACCCTTGAAATCATAGACTTATTGCGTCAAACGGCCTAAAACAAAATTCAATGCTGTCATATGCTTAGCCGAAAGGTGTCAACCCTTTTTAGCCTTTAAAAGCGCCTCGAAACTCCTGGAGCGCACCCTTTTCCAGGCACGGAGTCGAGGCGGCAGGCCGAGTATGCCGCCGTCACCACGTTCAGCCTCATGGAACTTGAACTGGTAAATTTCGGCGCATTCGTGATGTTGCCTACGATGGAGTTTCCTCAATCGACGTTTATAGAACGAGCGCTGCGTGCTCTCCCCCATCCAAATTAAATCTGGATTGTGGTACTCCCGCGCTGTGAACAAGTCCGAAGTCATCGCAAAGCTGCGCGAGCATGAGGCTGTCCTGCGCGCGCGCGGCGTTCGTCATGCCGCCCTATTCGGCTCCGTCGCCCGCGGCACCGCCGATCAGGATAGCGACATCGATATTATGATCGAGACGGAGC
>Ga0209208_10002771_pt1 | contig 25175 bp, 9 predicted proteins | sample S1TSphfallax_3_FD_187694 | JGI IMG/M metagenome (GOLD analysis project Ga0209208, IMG submission 187694) | Host-associated microbial communities from peat moss isolated from Minnesota, USA - S1T2_Fd - Sphagnum fallax MG (SPAdes) (version 2) | ecosystem: Host-associated > Plants > Peat moss >...
TTTATGTATAAATAAATAAAACCCATGTTGGCAGGTTTTTGGTTCCAGCATCTCTGGCTTGAAGCACAGTGCTATGTACAGATTTGACACAGTTTGTTTGTATGGGTTCGGAAAACCCCACCCTCCTCCTCCTCCCCTCCTCCTGTCACTCCAGAGTAGCTGAGGTTGATTCAACCTCGGTTACAAAAGTATTGTTGGAAAGAGGGATGGACAGAAGTCATAAGTCCTCTCTCTCTCTCACTGCATTTTGCCAGAAACTTATAACCAAAAACCCAAAAAAGAATTGCTTGTGTGTCCCCAGTCCTACTACTTACTCACTTAAGTACTATACTACTCATGCAGGAGTCAGGCAGGCAGGCAGGCAGGCAGGCACGCATGAGAGGGGTTTGGGGATGGATGATGGCAGCACTTCTCACTCTGCCAACTGCAAGCTCTCTCTCTTTCTCTCTCTCTCTCTCACTCTGTGTCCAATCTGTTAACCTTACAGAAAGAAAGTGACCAGAAAAGTCTGTTATAATAATAGACTTATCCGTAAGGTCAGGCGATTAGGGGACGAGAACGGCCAGTTTCAGCATAGTAGGGCATCAAACGCGTAACTGGGAACGAACGAAAATTTTAACAAAAGGAAATAACGGGGACCTAAACCTAAACTAGTTTTTCCTCCAATTTTGGTGGTAAACTGAGTTTCATCCTGTGTTTCCTATTTCCTCAGCGCCTCCACTGCTGCTGCATGTATTTTCACTGCTCCTACCTGTACAACTACTATAATTAGTCTCGAACCTTGTGCATTAAATGCTGAGTTCCAGCATTTCATACCCAGATGTAATAAATTTTCCTTACTTTTGTGGATACCACTAAAAGAGGGGGATAGGGGGTGAAACAGAGGGTGACTTTACAGATAACTCTATTAATGTATAAATTATTATATATGTAAACAACTTCCTTTTTATTTCCATATGTGTTTTCAGGGATCTCCCCCAGCAGAAGAACCCTGGGGCATTATGCCCAGGGAGCTCCCCCAATTTTATATGTTCCCACGCTCCCATGGAAATATTTCTTTTCTATGAAACAGTAAAGAAGTGAGGAAGTAAAAAGAAAGTTGTTTATGTAAGGAGAGGTTCTTGTACTCGTGCGTTCTCATGTGGTTTGGGAACACCGTTGAGCTCACGTCCTTGGGTGCCCCTCCCTCAGTAGAACACACTCGAGAACCTCCCTTACAACATATTTCACCCTAAACCAGTGTTGTTGGGCAGTTATCAGGTGGTTCTTAGGGTTCATAACCACAGTTCTCAAATAATAATAATCATCATCATCAGTTTTGATATATTAATTGTGGTTAACAAAATAATTGTGAAAAAAAAATTAAAATCCCCATTTTATAACCACTGGTTTTTTACTTGTTCTTTCATAAAAACTATGTCCCACACAAGGTGCCAAATAATGCAATTTTTGAAATTTTGTCATACTCATCTATTCTCAATTTGCTACAATTTAAGTAATACCATTGGCTATTGATTTCTCAGGTTGTCTTGTATAATGCTTGCATGTTATGCATATGGGTCAGTTTTGGAATATCCAACCTAATACCCAACATGATTTCAAACCCCACATGTTGGTCATGAGTAATCTAACCTTTGAGTTTGGTTCATATTGACCATTTTCTCAATAATTAATGAATGTTTGCTCTAAGAAAATAAGGGGTTTTGAAACTTGGATTACAAATACATTTTTAGTTGCAATGATCACTTATGACTTTCAAATGTATGTTTTTACACGTTGAATGCTATCAAATGAGTTGCAACAATTGCATTCAATGTAATGTTGCATATACAAGAATCCCGATGGATGAACATGTCATCAAAAAATACATGCAACTGAGTGTGCATCTTATTTGCCCAGTCATTGTCATGTAAATCTTGAAAGAAAAGGGTTGAATCCGTCATGGCACTTATGTGGATCATCATTTATCCAACATGGATGATACTTGAGTTAAACTATAAAGGAACTAAGTTGCATTGTATCATATAGTATTTTCTTGTGACTAGTGAGTGTTGCCAAATGGTATTATGTTACAACTAATTCAATTAATTTAATACTACATTGCAACTTGTGAACTTGTTGATGGTGTACTATTTCACAACTATCATGAATTACAAGCGGTATCATTTCGTAGCTATTGGAATTGACAATGATATTATTTTGGTAGTTGCTTGAAACTCAAATATGAATATAAAAGCCATTGTGAAACACAATACATTATTCCATTCCACAAATAATGGTGTAAACATTTTGAAATGATATAGTTGTATGTATTAACATATAATGTTTTTAAAATACATTATTAGATCAATTTCAAAGATGGTCCTTTCCAATGGTATACATTTTCTCTACATCTCTAGTGTTAAGATACTACTAGTTACAACTTGTCTATATTGTTATCTGAATTTTAAAATTCCACCTTGTCTCCATTTGAAAATTATATTATATTTTGACATGATGCAAAATGTAAAAAGATTTTTGCATTATGTCAAAATAACCTCCCCACAATCTTAAAAACAACTTGATGTCCATAATTTGAAACTAGGTAAGAATCTCTTGCAATTATAATATAACTGAAAAGCAACATACATATTATCATGATTATTTTATCATTGAAACATGACACAAATAACACATCAAAACCATGTTTGATCACTTACCTTCACTCTTGTTGCTTTGGTGTTTGTTTTCTCAAATGTCTTGACCATTTAGGCTTGCTACATAACAAGATTTGGATGTTCATAAATTCTTAGATGGAATAGAAATATTTTGCAACCACACCAACATACAAACAACATACACACATTGTCACATGATTAACTTATAACATAAATGAAACAAAAACAACACATCATAATCATACAATGATTAAACTATAAACCACGTTTACACACACAAAACAAATTCAAAGCAAGGTGCATTAAGCAAAATTGGGAATTCATCACATGTAAATGCAACCTTATTTGTGCCTTCATTGATTTGGCATGAGTTTAGGATTTGTCAATTGAACTTAGATGTCTTGGGACCTACTTTGCTAAACAATAATCAATACTCCCTTCTACTTGTATAAAATCCAACAACCTAACAACATAATATTCCCATGCACAAGAAAATGGACAATATCATAAAGGCAAAAAAATCGTGTAAGTTGCAAACTAGCTAATAGGAGCCATTCACACCAAAGATTGGACTCTATAATGACAAAATATTCCTAAGATCATGCTTTATGAATCAACTTTTGTTTAATTTAATTATTATGTGAATGTGGACTTAAAACATTTCCCATTAATTTTTTATTTTCTAATGATTTGAAGCCTTTTAAAAAGTCCTTTAAGTAATAAAAAAATATTTTTAAAGCATTGGTTACATGACCTTGATTTTTTTTTGGATATTCCATATTCATTATAATCATTTCAAATTTATCCAAAGGTTCCCATAATACATTAGGAATAATATTCTAAAAGTCCATCCAATTTTTTTTGACATTTACTAATTAATTATCACAAAAAAGATAAACATTGTTATAGCTTGAGTGACTCCTATTGGATCGATTACACCCTAAATGTTTCAAACAAATATTTCTACTTGTTACACCCAAAAACTCAAAGCTCTTATAATCTCATACCATCATCACCAAAACAATAAAAATCAAACAAACATTTTTGTTCAAAAAAACAAACAAACCAAAAATCATACTTTCTAAATGAGAATGACCATTTTTTCTTTTTTAACTTGAATTTTTTTTTATGAAAGAAGAATGAAAAATGAAAAAGATAATTATGGAGCATGTCTCCTAATAACCTCACAAGAAAACCAACAAACTTAAAATTAGGAATAACAAACACCTTTCTCACTCTTGAATTTTTTGAATTAAGCACAAATGTATCATAATCATCTATGTAAAACCCATGAATTTAGAAAGAGTTAATCCCATAGGGTTTGCCCAAAATTGAATTGTTGCACTCTAAAAATAAAGGCTTGGTTGTTGCACATTTAAAAACCTTGTATTTCAATGGTTAAACAACTTAAACCTATTTTAAAAGGGAGAGTAGCCTAGTATAGGTTCAGGTTTCAATTTTAGCAAGAATTTGTTTCACAATTTAAAGCCTAATTAAATTTCAAGAAAATTTTGGATCTCCAATTTAAATACGTCAAAACTTAAGCTATAGCCTAAACATGAACATGCCCACCACCCTAAACTTGCCAACACTACTTGTAACCCCCTCTTTTAAGGAACAACACACACAAAACATGTGGTTCACATTTAAGTTAAATGTAAAGTAGGCAAGTTAGGGGGTTCCCATGTTAGATTTGGTTGAATTAGGGCTTGAATAGCAAATTAATACATGGATGTGCAATGAAAGGAAATAACAATGGGTCAATTTTGTAAACCCACCAACATTAGCAATTGTTGAACTTGGATCTCATGTCTTGTATCTCTATTTTGTCTTCTTGTCTTTCCATGATTTTGTGATTTGGAAGCAAGCATGAAAGGCCCAACATTTATTTTTTTGTTTGTGCATGTGTATCACTTTGCAATTTGGAGGTAAGAAAACAATAGTACCATCACATGTGGTTTTCTTGTCTTCATGTGGCTTAATGATTTTGAGGCAACAACAACATTTTGTTTTTTAAGGGTGTGTGGTCTTCTTACATTCTTATGACGAAAGAATCACAAATGTAAATTACATAGGAAAAACACAAATCAAAAAGTAAACTCAAATGACAAGTGTAAATTTTTGAGTTCATGTGTGTGTGTGGTAACATCAGCCATGGTGGTTGTAATAGTAGGTTTGTGTAAATAAACCTCATACAAGCTTCCCCTTACTTTCAATCCTTGGAAATTCAAGCAAGCAATTTTGTTCCTTTTCACCATTTGAGTGGAATATGAACAACTATAACAAGGTTAATATACCTTCCACAACATCTTTCATCACAAATTCATAAGCTCATCACATAAATCCCCTCCAATTTTAATAATTCATAGTTATAGTTTTCCAAGTGTGTTTTGGTTGAATTTTTTTGTGTTTGGGGGAAAAGGTGCCAAAAACATTGTAGGGAAGAAAATAGTTAGTGGGTTTTGTGTGAGAGAAAAAGGGTTAGTTGCCAACTTGTGCCGAGTTTTTTAATGTTTGTCACTTATGACTTAAAGGAAAATTTGATTATCCAACAAAGATTATGCGAGGCAACATTCCCTTTGGAGGGTCAACTTGTATGGTGGGACTCCTTGTTGAGTTTCTAACATGAAGTTCAATATGAGTGATTGCAACACATATTTTAAAGAGGTGGATGTTGGTTGATCAAAAGTAAGGTGTATCTTTGTGGGGTTACAAGTTATAACCTTTGCAATCTAATCACCCATGTCCTTAATTATTTTTCAAAATGAAATACTTGTTGAATTTTTTGATTTTGAAAATTTGTGAAAGTTTCTTGCTTTTACCATGATATAACATCATGCCCAAGGTGGATCATGTGTCTAAGGTTGTTCTTGGGTATTGTTTGGACCTAGATTCCACCATGGGGGCAACCCTTGGGCCTTTAATATACACTGAAATGCAAGGCATGCCATGCATCAAATATTTCCATTGTACAAATTGAAACTTGCAACAAATTCATTTTAACAAACAATTTATCACAAAATTCACCACATGCTTCAACAAAACAAAGTTGGCCTAAGAAATAATTCCATTTGGTGGAATTATTTACATCAACAACACACAAGCTTTGATCTTTCATCAAGATACTTGACCCAAGTAGCTCTAGAATTTGGTCATCCATGGCAAAAGTATTATCCAATGTTGGAAATGTGTATTGATCATTCCCAAGTATGTGTACTAATATTAATTCAAATACCAAGTAATAGACATGTTTAGTATGTCCATGTTGCAAAAAGGCACTCATGGGCCATTATAGTTACCATATGAATAACATTAATACCATAGTCAAGAAAAAACTTTCATGGTCTTGATTTTGGGAAATATTTTATCATAACAAATTCTCCCTTTCATCAATGATCACATTGTACGTACTAGGTATCAAAGAACCATGTTAGTGGGAAAGTCCCCTAATTTAGTTAATTTAGTTAATCGAAAGAACCTCGTAATAATTTATTGATTATTGGTGGTAGGTGTAAATTCATCGTCTCCCATGTACTAGGGGATGAAGCTAATAAGGTAGTTAGTCCTTGAGAATAGGGTGATTAACAAGTGGTTTGCCAACTATCTAGAGTTTTGGGAAGGAGATTTGGATGAGCCACCTATTTTGTAGGAAAGGATAAGGTGCCTATGAGGCTTATGGGTGGTGGGAAACCTTGTTGGTTTTTCATTTTTTGGTTGTTTCTTGAAGTTTCGGAGAAGAGTTGTGAAAAGGAGATGTATTTGGAGGTGATTAGAATACAAGGATCATGTGTTCTAAGGAAGGTAGATGCCTCATGTATTTTTTTTGCTTCTTAGTTTCATTTCCTTACAAATAGATTTATTAAGTTATATATATAAAAGAATGCAGTTCTTTGTTTTTTGTATTCTTTCTTCATGAAGATTTGTTGAATGATAACTATAACATAGAAAGAAACAACAAAGAGGAATAGAGGCACAAATTGTTGAAGGTAGTTAGTCCCCATCAAAACAATATGTAGTAGAAATGAGGGTCCAAGCATGGTAAAGTGGACCAAAAAGTACATATGCTCAAATCCATACTTTAAATATGGTAATTTCTCAACATATACATAAAAAGTAAGTTTTTAAAATTTTAAAGTCTCATTATGGAAGCCTCCATGCTTCCATTAAATTTTGATAAATATGCATAAACCTACTTTAAACACGTGATTTTTGAATATAGTTGTAGCAAAATATTTTAAAATCATATAATTAAACATTAAAGTATATAATATTTTAAAATTCAATATAACAAGATCTACTTGATGGCCACTTTCCATTTATGCTACAAGGTAATTTTCTAGTCTACTTTACCATGCTTTTGCCCATGAATAAATTAAAAATTGTCTTTTTACCATAACACTTAATTTTTGGTTGTTTATTTATTTCCAAGGGTTTCCTTTATTTTTTGGAATGCTAGATTGCATAATGGAATGTAGTCGTAAGGTAATTTTTTTTGTAAATTTTCATTTTTTTTTATACCCATCGATCCTCACCTAGTGTAAATTTGGGATTACCAAGTTTGTGGACATACATTTGGTGACCATATTGCAAAGTTATTTCAAAACTTTGGTTGGGAATGTTTTTTGGTTTTGCATTGTCAAAATTTGAATTAACATATTTGCTTTTGCATATTCGGGGACAAGCATGACAATGAATGATTTTATGGACATATAAACAAGGGCTGAATTTTTTGGTTATTAGCAGTAGTTGTTTGTTTTTAACTAAAAATATTATAAAAAGTTGTGGGGTGTTGGAAGAGAGGGTTTCAATTTTAGAAGATATGAGATTTAGAATTAGGGAATATAATGATAAGATTGTCCAAGAAAGGTAGCAAAAAACCTTCAAGACTCTAGCCTAACTCGAGATTTTAAGCATTAATTTAACCCAATATTTCCATATTTTACAATAGAAAAGGGGGATGGTAATCATTATTAATTAGCGAAAGGAGGAATATTCCAATCACCACTTATTTGTGTAGTCATATCATGAGTCATATGTTGACACAAAGGTGTAAGAAACAATTAATTAGATTGGATTTTGGAAAAAGAATTGGGTGGTGCAAATATAGGTCATTTCAAAGGGCTAACAAAGGATGTGCAATTGTCCATGAAGGCAAAAATGGGTGTATCTAAACTTAACAACAATATAAAAGGCCCTTTGGAAAGCCAAAAGGTAAATACCACATATTGGTACCATTCCCAATGGAAGGAGGATGGATACGTGGGGGGCTTTAATGAGGAGGAAAACAAAATTTGTGTATCTTTGCATAGAAAAAAGTTTGAAAAGTAAGGTAGTCACAAGGCATGGGGTGTCTTTATTTAAGGATGACCTACTACTAGGTTATTTTGAAGGATAACCATCACATAGAATAAGTGAAGCAAAAACCTCCAAAAAAACCAAGTTTTTAGGAAGGATAATTTGATGGGAAGGTGATGAACATTTAGGAAGGTAGTTGTGAATTTTCCTAGAGGAGACCCAATAGGACAACTTGGAATTTTCATTTTACCCAAACATTCACAATAGTTACTAGGTCATGGGAACTCCATTAATCATTCCCTTCGAAGTGGAGGTGGCAAATTTGAATTCATAATATGAATGAAAGCAAATGGCAAATAAATTCAAAAGTTGAAACAACCATCTAAGGTGACTAATTTTGAAATGGTAGATTTACCTCCACCTATACCTAAGGATGTAGGTACAACTACTACCTACTTTCATAAAGGCCCAAGGTACTTTTGAACCCCTTCAATATCACAAAACATGGGAAATTTTGGGGGCGAAAATGGGGATTTATACAAATTTTCTACCTTTAGAAGAGGGTATGTAGGGCATGATTTACTATCAAAGTGAAAGTATTTTTGTGAAATAACACACCAAGAAGTAGGTGTCATTACCACCTTTCAATCCTAGATGATAGTGAGGTGTCTATTCAATACATTTATGGGAGTGGTTCAAGAGAGGATTTAGAGATGAGCCCCCTTAGAACTAGGAAAAAGAAAGACAAAAGTATGGTAAATAAAATCAACATCTAAAGGGTAGAAAAAATCCATTTAAACCAAGGAAGGAAATTCAATAAGTAACTCCCCCAATTTTTCCAATGCCATGTGGGCAAATGCTTCCGATGAATGTGTAGAGGAATTGGGTACATCCCATGTATGGGTTGGGACCACATATGTATTAGAAATTTGGGTTTAACAAAGCCTAGAAAGTTGGAAGGCAACATAGAGAATCCAAATGACAAGCTTCTTAGGGAGTTAATCAAGGGTTCCCTTCAAGGAGGCATCATGATAACCATCCATCAGCAAGTAATAGAAGAGGAGGCTTGCTTGGGAGTTCATTCAATTTATCCTTTGATTTAAATGACGAGGGAGGCAATAGGATGGGTCCACCTTAACCCCCCCAACAATAGGAGGATGGGTAGGAGTATTGCTTGCTTGGAATCCTTATTTTCCATGGTATCCAACAACTTCAGCTATGACAATACCCACTATCACAACATATACTAGCAAGAAGCTTTTGAATTACCTTGAGTACACCAAAAAAATAAATTTGAATGCATGTGTTTTAGTGTTTTAGCAAGCCATAAAAGTCCATGGAGTCTCTAATGAATCTACCAAAATCACGTACTTTCAATGGACATTAAGGGATTCACTTTTAACATGGGGAAACAACTTTTTGAATCTTGTTTACACTTTTGACAACTTTGCCCAAGCCTTTGTAGATGGTGTCACAAGGTTCAAACAAATGAACAAGTTTACATGAAATTCCAAACCATTAAGCAAAATGTGTATGAACTAATGGAGGGATATTACAAGTGCATTCAAAATCTAACGAATTTTCTCCAACATTGATCAAAGAAATGACTGTCTATTGACTACTTTATTCAAGGTTAGACTTTCAATGTACTTGTGGCTATTGTTATCATGAAGTGAGATGCATTGATTCAACATTGGGAAGAAACATTAGTTTGTGAGGAAAATTCCATTATAATGCAAACAATAATCAAGTCATTTTGGATGTTATATCCAATGATGAAAGGAAATAGGAAAAGGAAAAATAAATCATCCACTAGAGATAATAAACAAAAGGAGGAATGTTAATATTGTAAAAAATCCAACCACTTGAAAGAGAAGTCTTTGAAGGGAAAACCAAAAGTGGTGGTTAATGAGGTCTCTACATAGTAACTAAAACATAATATTTAGAGGAAGGGAAAAACCCAAGGAAATACTATTAACAATGCTTCTTTCATTTGTGATGCTTGTAACTAGCAAGGTCATTTGGTTGCAAATTGTCCTTGGAAGGGAATTCCAATAGTTTTTATAAAAGAAAATTCAAGGCTCGTTATGAGAAATTATGCCCACATAAATTAAATTACCATGCGACTAGAGCTCCAAAGTAATTAATATACAACTACATTACAATTGTCCCATGGAAATACATGGAATTAATAAATAGAATGCCACATCAAAAAATTAGGGAATTTTATTGTAGTTGCAAGTTAGTTGTAAGATAGACATCTATACAATAAAATGTACACACCATAGATATAGTTATAGTCAACCATGTTTGAATTTGTTAGTAAGTTGTGTGCTTAATAACATGTGACAATTACATTACAATTAAGGTAAATGTAACCCAATCGACAACTATTTTGCAACTAATGTACAATCTTGACACCTTTGATCATGCCATGTGTATACATTTTCATCACCCATTACATATGACACTTTCAACTTGTTAACAACTAATTGTCAACTATGATTCCCATTGATACAATTAGTCGTGCCACTAGGTTGCCACTATATGAATACTATTTTTCCATTATTTTGTGACTATTGTTCAATTGTTTTATTGTTAGTTTTCCAATACATTGTAACTCACAACATCATGTTGCCTTATAAACCTATTAAACCATAAAATCATTGAAGGTCAAAGTTTGCTTTGGAAGTGAAATTAAAAATAATGTATATATTATATTACAATTTGAATGAGGGTGTACATATGGGTCTACCTTTATATACTTCGATGTCTTGTACCTTTAAAACATACAATTGTTTTATTCAAGGATCTATTTTTTTAAGCCAAACATGGGCCTATGCCTATAATTATAAAAAAACGAAAAATGAACTAAGATAATTTGTTTCTTTCTAAAACTTAACATTTAATAAACATGTAAGTCGAAGTAACCACGTCAACCAAGCCAACATGTGCACAATTAATATGCATTAGATTTCAACTTGAAATTTGAAAATATGAAATTTGGGCATGAAACCCCTAAGCAAGCGATAGATGGTAATAAATCAACAAATCTACTTGATTACATCAAAGACCCTCATGCAATAAATTGTCAAAAAAATCATGATGAACTAGAAAGGAGAAGGTTTTTTTCTCTAAACTTTTTGTGCATTTCTTAATCTTTTGGTGATGCAATTATAATATCATGTGTTGGATTTATTTATTTTAATTCAAATTTTAAAATAGAGTTGAAAGGTTGTCACAATTTTGTTTGTTTATTTAGAAAACTCGAAGGTTGAAGATTTTTGTTCTTATTATTTGAAGTTGAAAATTCTTGTTCTTGTTGAAAGTTTTTATTTCTGTTCTTAGAGGTTGAAGGTTCTTCTTTTTCTTCTTGAAGGTTGAAGGTTGAAGTTTTTTCAAAAATGGTGGTTTTGTTTGAAAAATATACTCTTCAATATAACATCATGCAAATGTGATGTTGTATAATTTGGTTTAGTTGTTAATAATTATGTCATTGAATATGTTGTTGTTTGTTATGTAGTAATCCAAACCCATACATGTAAGAAGTCAAATTCCAAAACAACAAAGGTACAATGAATTTTAATTTCAATATTCCAAGTACATGTGATGCATTTTATTTTGAAACTACGATTGTGTCCAAGTGTGGCTTATTGTATTTGATTTTGTAGCAATGTTATGTATGTTGTGTTTTAATGATAAATAAATTCTATTAATGGCATTGCAGATATAAAATAATTTTATTTAAGTTGAAAGGCTGGACATCCATATATCTTTTGCATTACAATGTTATGTACATGTTATTAATTTCATTTCACATGTGACATTGAATATGATATATGGTATATTGCAAACAAACAAGGTGAAATGAAAAAATTATGGGTCAAATTCCATTTTAGCATAAATGAAATAAAACATTAATTTATAAAAACATAATGTTTTATGTGATAATATTTTATTGTTGTGGTTCATCATCTTTGTGATGACCTTTTTTTTAAAATAGAAGAAAACTTTTGTTATAAATAGTTTGAGCAATATATTTAGATTTATAATCAAATTGTATTTGAATGAAAAAATATTGTTAAAATGTTCTTTTAATGCATTTTCCAACCTTTAATGTCAATGCATACAATTTTAGATCCATTTCATGTTTATAAATAATGATGGATTGCAATTTTACATTATTTATCATAATTTGGACAATGATGATGTGCATGCAAGGTCTACACATTTGCATTGTAAGTTGCACAATAGTTGTTTGGTATTATTCAAATCAACTAGTTGCAAAGGACATCAACAAACTTTGTTTGTCAATGGATGAATAAAAAATCATGCAACATTAGGTTTGTCAATGGATGAATAGAAAATCACACAAACATTAGTTTTGTCAATGGATGAACTTGCCTAATAATTATTCCATAGTAATCACTTAGTTGCCATTTGTAAATTGAGTACATTGTAGTTACACACAAGTGTTACCTTGTGTCAACATGAGTTCTCACATGGTTGCCAATTAGTTATAACCATTAATGTGTTTCCATTACACTCGCAATTACAAAGGGGTTGTAATGAGAATCAACATAGTTCATCATTGATGGATGGATGGATGGAAAACAACGTCAACATGACATTACAATGGTAGTTGTAAACTAATTGCATTGGAGTTGCATAATAATTATTCTTGCACAATTACAATTGAGTTGCAAAAGTTACATATATATTCAATTCCACATATAATGAGCTACGTATGTTGCAACTCATGCAAATCATTTGATAACATTCATGTCATAGAAATACACTAAATTGCAATGAAGTTGTAAATGGCCAATTACAAATCACCATATTTCTCATAGTGACTACAAAACAACTTAATTTATCTTTGGTGAAGAAAAATATGAATATATATTTTTCAACATGGCGATGGTGGCAATTGTAAGGAAATAAAGCACTTGAGGAGGTAGTTTTCAAGAAACACAAACATTTGAAGGGTAAAGTGCCAAAACAAGGGCAAGAAAAATAAAAAACTATAATTTTTAATGACTTGGCTATTCATTTGCCTAAGTTGTGGTTTAATGTTTAAAGAAGTGCAAGGAATTTGGGACTTAAAAAATCACATCTCTAGTTTTTTATGGTATGATTTTTAAGTTCATAATTTTCAAGGACCATCACCCTCCAATTGTATAGTTATTTCCCCTCCTTAAAAAGTATGAACCTTAAAAATCATACCATAAAAAACAAGAGACGTGATTTTTTAGCCACATATGCATGTAACTTTATGGTAGGAGCAATGTTGACCCAAACCATCAACAATAAGTTTGATAAGCCCATTGCATATGCATTTCATTTATTAATCACAACATAGCAAAATTATACAACCATGGAGCGAGAGGCATTGGCTATGGTGTATGCTCTTCACAAATTTATACATTACCTTTTAGGTAATACGTAATTTTTTTATAATGTCAACCATATGGCATTGACCTACCTTGTCAACAACTATTTTATTAGGGTATTACCTTTTTGGAATACAATTTTACCATCATATACATTTGGTGGTAGATGCAATTTATTACCTACTATGACCTTGGGAACCCTAAGGTGTTCCATATTAAACACTAAATGTTCCCATGTTTGTTATGTAGCCAAATTGGTTGCATGAGTTTAAGAACTACCTTCTCACATGTACTTTCCCTAAAATTGTTGTATGGATTATAACACATATTACCTTTAAAAGATTTATTATTTACCATGATGGAAGGTCACTTGTACATCTTGGGGAGGACATGTTGTGTTGTTGTCAACCTTTTGAGGAGGTAACTATCATTTTCACTAAGTTGCATAAGGGTGCGAATGGTGATCATTTTTTTACATACATTACCATCAAGAAAGTTTTGGATGCACAATATTAGTGGCCCATTCTTCACAAACATACCATGCATTTTTGCAAATCTTGTGATGAATGCCAAAAAACAAGAAACCTAACCAACTTAACATGACTTAGTTGGTCACCACATTGTTGTTAAATCCTTTCGTGAAATGGTGGTTGCAAAGATAAGAGGAAGAGGAAGAGGATAGTTGTGGATATTTCTTGAGAAGGGAAAAAAGAAAAAGAGGAGGGGAAAAAGGGAGTTGTAAAAATGGACATCTTCATGTGGAAAAAGATCCAAAGGAAAAGGAAGTAATCCCTAAGCAACATGTACCCATTGATTTCTATTATCAAGATGAGGGGGTCATGTATGTTAATGCAATTTTGAACATCTTGTGGTCACTTTACTTAGCATGAAGCTAACTAAGTATCAAAAGTCAACTACAATGTCCCCCACAAGTAGAAGACCTTTTACCTAGGGGGGAGTTAAGAAAAAAACAAAGAAGGACAAAGATATCCAACCCAACCTAGGTCAATCCCCCCCACTACTTTCATTAAGGTTTATCAATAGGGAGAGATGCTAATGCCATCCATTGCTCAATAGATGTCAAAAGCACCCTAACCACCTACATTTGCTACTTAAGGCAAAAAGATGTAGCCTAAGAGGTAGGTGTAAACTCCCCCACCACAAGGCCTACCATCCTCATAGGTGCCAAAAAGTTCAATGCAAATAATGATTCAAATCAAGTACCTCCTTTCCATATAAAAAAGGGTGAGAGTATTGTTCAAAAGTAATTGTTTTTAGGAGGGGAAAAAGTTGGGAAAGGGGAGTTAGCCAAGGAAGGGAAATCAATTCAAATTGATCCTCCTTTCCTTTTGAATATCTTGTATAAAAGATGGCACATAGGAGATGGAAACGGCCTAGGAAGAGCCTACTATCACCCTCCAACTAGAAAAACCATCAAAGGTCGAAACATCCACCAATGGGCATCAAACTACCTCCCACGGGCATTCCTAGAAGAGCCAATTAGAAAGGCCCAAGAGGAGGTAACAACTAGTAGATACCAAGTTACCTCCCCCTCAATATTCCCATAACTAGTACAACCATGTAAGGTCGATGAAATGGTTTTGCTACCACAATAAAAGGCATGATGGTAGGAGGGAGGATGTACAAAAAACATTCTCCCACCCCTTCTTAACAACTAATGCACATGGTGATATTGGAGGAGAATGAACCTTTTATTGTTATGGAGTAGGTAGATAAACCATTTTTCAGTTCAAGAGACACAAATAGGTAGGTGGTTACTATGGCCAAAAAAACTTTAGTTTGAAAGAGTTTTAAAGGCAATTGCCAAGGACAAGATGAAGACACAACTTTGAGAAGATTGTATGAACTTGACAAATAAAGAACTTGACAATGAACAAGAACTATATGATTTTATTTCTTGAAAAACAACATGATGTAAACTAGACATGAAATGAACTAAAAGTACAAGGTCGCAACTTACACTAACAAGATTGAAGGGTGGTGCCATTTGAACCTTTTCTTATACTATTTAATGGAATATTTTTTGTAAAATCCACTTTAAAAAAAATTGTGCTAACTAAACCTCCACAAATTTATATAAGATAATCTCTTCGAAAATTTCATTGATCATGCCTTTTAATAACTATTGTTAGTTCTTAATCTTTTAGAAACTTTTAAGCATATTTTTCAAAAATCTTTTGGGAAACTTTTAGAAACTTTCAAACATATTTCTTGAGGACCTTTTGGATCTTCAAAATACTAAACATATTCATCATGGATTTTTTTGGAAAACATTTGAAATTTTCTAAAAACTTCCAAACATAATTGTCATGGAAAATTTTGGAAAATTTTAAAACATATTCCTCACGGATATTTTGGAAACTTTTAGAAACTTTTAAACATATTTATCATAGGTGTTTTTGCGAATTTCCAAAAACTTCTAAGCATATTTTTCAAGGATATTTTTGAAAAATTCAATAAATTTCCCTTACTATTTAATATTTGTGAAAATAGTGGTATTGGGGTCAATAATGGGCTAATTACATGCCATGAGATCATGAGGAAAAACAAGGAAATTTGAAGGTAGCATCAAGTTCAACTATTTTTCCAACACCACTTAAAGAAGGTCGCAACCTTAGAGAAACATTTCAAATAATAGTGGGAGCAAAATGAGAAATTTACTTACCAATTGGGGAATTTAAGGGATGCATAGGCATTGTTAGAACATAATTACCATGAGGTTAAGTTGTTGCAAGCCAAGGTAATGGACTTGCAAGCAAATAATAATCATTAACATGAAGTCATTTCCATCCATATTGAAAAGCTCCTGCATATAAAACTACCCTTGAGGAGCATGAACCACATGAGAGGATATACAAGGAAACTTTTATTTAAAGGTTGCATGAACTTAGTGAAGAAGTGATGACACTTAAACATTAAAAGGATGAGGTAATAGTGGAAGAGAAGGAAAATGTGATTAAGATGATAGTGCTTTTCCATGAGCTGAAGTAGTCCAAGCAAAAGGTAGCCAATTTAGCAATGAGGCTACCACCTCATCTAAATGACAATTGTTGGGTTGAAAGCTTAGGTGGCCAAATGGAAGTGTAGGGTGATGAATGCAATTGTGGCTTACTTTAGGCCGACCCACTACTCTACCATGTTTAGGGAACATACCATGTTGAAGTTGGAATTTGTGGCTTGGAAGCAGAAAATGGGTAAGAAAAAAAGCTAAGTGGAATGAACTCAAGGGGGAACTAAATAATTTAATGGATGCAACACCCCTCTTTATCATCATTAATTAACCTACTTACTATCACCATCTAACAATATACCAATTGACATTTATTCATTTCAAGGTGGATGATGTTCCCTTTAACATTTCCAATATTTCTAGGAATAATGATGTTGAATAAAGTTCATTGAACAAAGGTAACTCTTCAAACATCCATGGCAATTTTGGGCCCATGGGTTGAGTTTAATACCTTAGAAGGGCAAGCTACCATCTCCCTTTCTATGATGGTAGGACGTAGAACTTTGTTTGGTTCCAAAAATATCCTAGGTAAATTATGAAGATGGAATCCAAAGTAGAAGGGGGACAATGTTAGTGGGTAAGTTCCTTAACCTAGTTATCTAAAGGGCTTCCTAATAATTTATCAATTAGTAATGGTAGGTGTAAGTTTATCATCTCCCATTTATCAAAGAATGAAGCTACTAGGGTAGTTAGTATTTGAAGATAGGATCGATAGCAAATGGTTTGCCAACTAATTAGGGATTTGTGAAGGAAACTTGAACAAGTCACCTATTTTGTAAGGTGGTGGGGAACCTTATTGGTTTTTCATTCTCTTTTGATTGTTTTTTGAAATTTAAAAGAATATTTGTGAAAAGGAGATGTACTTGGAGTTGATTTGGAATACAAAGATCATGTGTTCTAAGGAAGGTAGACGCCTTACATATTTGTATTTTTTATTCTTAATTTCATTTCTTTACAAATATATTCATTTATTTTTGGATATTAAAAAATTAGTTTTTTTTTGGGTATTATTTCTACATGAACATTTGTTGGATGGTAGCTATAACCATAGAAAACAATAGAAGAGGTGATCAATAAAAGCCTAAAGGGTTGAAAACAATTGATCCCCATTGGGACAAATTGCAATAAAAATGATCAAATTAATAGGAAGGTAACTACCTTCTTGCCATAACATTGAATTATCAATTTATTTTTTTCCCCAAGGTTTTCATTTATTATTTGGAAGGTAGTCCCAAGGTAAGATTTTTCTTTCATTTTTAATTATTTTTACATGTTACAACCTTCACCTAATGTGGATTAGGGACTATCATATCTATAAACATATAAACCCAAAAAGGCTAAACTACTAAAAACTAAACTACTACATGTCCAACATTGTACTCGTGACTTTGCTTGAATGGTGACTTTTTTGTCAATGGCAACTTGCTTGAATGGAGTGTATAGGAAACACTAATGTCACAATTGTGAGTTTCATGGAGTGAGTGTAACAAAATCAACTTCCAAATTGTGGCACCGCTATCATGTTGCATATAATCAAGTTCAAGATTATGGTGCACCCTTGTTGGGTTTCTTGTTTCCTATTTTCTCATTTCTTCATGTTTTGGATGCAAATTTGCCTTTAAACACATGTGCATCATTGGGCTTCATGGTGTTACACGACTACACTGTTTCTTCAAATTTTCATTTTTCCTTTGTGAACTTGCACTTGATTGCATTTGATACTTTAACAAAAATTTAACACTTCTTCACATTTTTTATTTGTGGGTGGTGCTTACGATAAGAAAAACATGGGTGACATTTTTTTGGGTGGTGATTTTTTAGTTGGTGCTCATTGTAACTTGGAGTTGTGTAATGGGTTGATGCAAAAGATGTTGAAAATAGAGATGAACATATAAGAGATACTAATGAAGGAGGTAGTTGACAATTCAAAAGTTGAAGTAATTTGGAGGGTGTGATTTTTTATATTCCTCACCAATTAACTACAATGGGTGCCACATACCACAACTTAATTACATGGATTTTTTTCAACTAAATGTTGAAGTTTGAACATGTGTTATTGAGGTTAAAGTGCTTCAAATGATGCATGTGTGGTAAATTGTCCTATGGCAAGCTATTAAAATAGTTGCACAACATGTTGCAAAAATGGCATGGTGACATAGTAGTCATCAACCAATGGATTAACATTCACGAAAAGAAATCTTAAGCATGCACATGAGGATGATTTGAATCAATACATGGTGAAGTCAAAAGTTGTAATTGTAATGAAATAGAAGGGGAAGAAACAAAAGTGACGAATCCAAGAAACATCACAAAGTTTCTTGGATCACACATTTTTTATAAGAAAAGTGATGCATATTTGACACAATATTTGACAAACCTTGTGATTATCATAGCAAAAGGTTATATTCCACTTTCTATGTTATCATCCATGGTTTTGGCTCCTTGCGTTATAGTGTGATCCAAAGGTAGATTTTATATCTCAAAGGTCATTGGTAAGATAATATATTCCATGAATAGTGCCAAGGATTATGGAAGAATATATTTTTGCTAATGTTGTCCACTTATGTCACAACAAGCATCACATTTGATCTTTGGAGGTCCAAGATTAAATTTGATACATGTGCAATGATTGTCAATTTTGGAGACAACAATTGGGTACCACAACATGAACTATGATTGATTGATTTAAAGCTCCCAATATTTTTAGGGAAATTTGTTAAAATTGTGAAGTCTTTCCTTCTCCAATTTCAATTCATTGACAAGGTACTTGTTTACATCAAGGATGAAGGTAGTAATTTGAATACCCTTGAAAATGCTCTTTTAATTGTCATAAGTTGGAAGCTTTTAAAGTTCAAGAAACCTTTTTCAAGTACATGTTTTGCCCAAATGAGGAGTAAGTTGTGCCAATATGTTATTACAATAGAGAAAGTGTGTGCTTGGATGGAGGAAATTTCAATGAAAGGAGTTTAGGAAGCTTTGCAAAAGACCATAACATGGACAAAAAAAGTGGGAAAAGGTGCTTGGAGTGGGACAAGGCTTATGTTGAAGTGGGTCTTCTTCAAGTTGCAAGTTGAAAATGTTAATCACGTGCTCTTTTATTTCAAATTATACTAGAGTATGTTTATGCAATTAACATGTATTATTGACAAAAAAGTCTCCATATATATGTTAGTGCACCTAATGGCCTCACCCATGCTATAACAAAAGTAATTATAAAGACTATGAATACGATAATGCAATGGTGGATGTGCTAAGTTTCAAATACATAGGTATCATCATTACCACAAAACCATGTTTTGACTCATTTTAGCCATACTTTTAGTCACATAAGACATTGGACAAAAATGATTTTAATCAAAACACCAACCAATTTTTTTTTACACAAATTTGACTTGTTCCATTTTGATTAAAATGACTAAAAATGATCAAATTGATTAAAGATATTAGTTGACGTGGTATTTGTTTAAAATGACCAAGATGATTGAAAATATTTATTGATGTGGAAATAATAATAATAATAATAATAATAATATGATTTTTTGGATTACACAAAAAACATGTTCAAAACATTGTCACATATTCCAACAACTTTTTTGGAGGGTAGATTATGAATTATAGTTTAGTAAACCCATTCAAATGTGTCATGATGATGATGGGAAAACCCATCCTTGGGTGGTACCACTAGGAACATCACACTTCAATTTTTTAAAACCCCTTTAAACTAAAAAAAACATATGATTGATTTAAAGAGAATTTTTTACTTCAAGTTTTATATCAAAAGATTAGCCAATTGTGTAAATTTTGAAATTTCAATCATATTTAGAAGAAATAATTTAATATCACAAATGAGTCGTAAAGGAATAAAATTCATGAAAATAACATGTCAAGTTCTTTAATTCATGAACACAAAAGGAACATGTTTTTTCATTTTATTTAATGCTTTTATTTTAGGAAGGCTTACGATGGTCTTTTTTATATTTAACTAATATTAGTTGATTGAAAAAATTGTAAATTTTTTAATAATTTTTTAAGGTCAAAAGTAAAAGGTTTTGAAAGGCCATTGCATTCATGTTTACAAATTTATAGTAATTTTCATTTTTTTGTTTCAATAAATAATTTAGGCCATACCCTAATGATTGCAATTGACAAACCCAAAACAAGGTTTTACAATCGTGCAACTTGACATTTAATGATAAAAGGTAAAAAATATTAATAAAACACATGTTAAGAACATTTCAGCAACAAAATTTATTATTTGTGTGGCCTATTTACAAATTTTCCATAGTGTATACATAGGTGGGAACATAAAACCCTTGTAATGCAAGTCAATAGTAAAAATAAAAAATTTAAAAGATTAATTTCTTAAATTAAATTCAATTGGGTCAACCTTTCCTTGAAGTTTGGTGAAGTGGTTTTAATGGTACCACCCAGGGATGGATATTCCCTAATGTTATGATCACAACATGTTCAAATTGGGGTTTGAATCTTCAATTTCTTTGCCACAACCAAGGGCCTTTACCATCCAACCATCATTTCACGTGGTGACATAAATTACTCTCACAAAATATATAAACACACATACCTCTTGAATACCATACACCACAACAATAATATATAATCAAATAATTTCATAATAAAATTGATTATTCTATGTATATATTTAATATCATTATTTTATTTAATTACTTAATTACTATAGTAATTACAATGAATTTCATAATGCCTTTTACTTTCAAAATGTAATATGTATTGCATGAATTTTTAATAAGTTGAATTAATATTAATTAATTTGAAATTTAATTTAATTCTATAAATTTCAAATTTTTGAGTGTTGAACCTTTTTTTTTTTGAAAAAATGAAAATTTAAAAAACAATCATAAGGAAATGAATTTATGCAATTCAACATGTCGTAAATTTTATAGATTTAAAATTTAGATTTTTTTTTGGGTACATTAATTATGTTCTAGCTTTTGTAATAAATTAAAATAAAACATTTTTGTTCAATTTTCCATTTTTAAATATCATTTTTGTTACATTTCAATGGAACTATCCCTTATTTTTGTTTATATGTAAATCATTATATACATGAAATGAAAACACGACACCCATAATCTACTTTCATTCTTTGAATATATATATATTGCAACGTCATCAAACTAACATTATAGTTGGAAACAATCATATTTAAATGATTGATTTTAGTCACATTAGTAAAGTTGGACATCTCCACATGGGTGTCATATATGCCACGTGCCCTACATACTGTTTATTTTGATTAAATAACTAAGTTTTTTAGTTCAAATGAATAGAGTTAGTTTTAATTTTAATCAAATTTAACATAATTAGTCATTTCAAACAAATGAACTTGATTTTACATTTATTTTAGTCATGATGCTACTAGCATAAAAATCATGCTTTTGTAGTAGTGTAATCTCAATGTCAATCTTAGTAAAGTTACAAGTAGAAGAACAATGATGTGACTTCAACTTTGAACTTGAGATGTTGTATTGTCACATGGTGTGTATAATTAAAAAATTCTTGTTGTTCTTGTTCTTGAATTTTGCAAAATATTTTATGTAGCAAAGGTGCACAACATGCTTGTAGTCATGTTAAACCCATGCTATAAATGCTTATAAGAATTTGTTAGTTGAGATTGTGCTTTGATGATGGTGCAAAATTATGATAGGCGGATTGTTCTTTCGCTTCTCATGAAGTTTTTTGAAATTTTAACTTTAAGTTGTAATCAAATGCATGCTAAAATTGTACAAATTTTTGATAGCTCTTTATTTGGTGTCATAGTTTCAAATGAGGAGGCAACACATGCTTCATTGGTGAAGAAACTTTCATTGTTCAAAATAGTTGCGAAGTTGCAAAGCCTTTTCTTGTAGTCAGATTCTTAGTTTAGTAGTTATTGGTGATACTTAGTTTATAAAATTGAGATTGAACTCATATGTATTGTTGATATTATTTTAACTTAACAACGTCATTGTAGGTTGGGTACATTTAATTTGGATATGATCATCATGATAGATAAAAATTGGTCTAGTGATGCATGCATAAGAAATCACTTGTGGGTAGAAACTGATGTACAAGAATTTTTGTTATAGATACTAACCTTTTACATGATTGTGAGGGTGAGATTGAAGAAGTCAATTTGTTTGAAAAGCTTTCTAAACAAGTTATAGTTTATGTAGGCTGAATTTAAGCAACTTTGCAAGTGTTTAACTTGCACATGTACATTTTTTTTTAAAAAATGATTTGAAAGTTACACAAAAAAATGATTTGAAAGTTACACAAAATAAGATCTTATTTCATAAAACTATTGGTACCAATATTGAATCACAATTGCATGAAAGCTTTAAATTCAATATTGTTACATATTAATGTGTAAAAGATGTTAAACAACCCCCAACAAGTTTTGTTTGGTGCAAAAAATGGTTAACAATGCTTCACCTTGTGCAAGCCTAGTTTTGTTGCATGGTTTGATTGGTTTGATCTTGATTTTATGTTAAATAAAAAATATTATTATAGTTGTTCAAAGCCAAAATTTGTGCTATTGGTTGGTATGTGGTTTGTTTTTTCGAGAGGGGTTAGGTTTGAAATGGGGGTGGGATTATAGAACACAAAAAACTAAAATAAATTAAAATAACAAAACAAGCAAAACCATGTATGGTGCAAAAAGGGCACTAAAGACAAGCCTAAAAATGTGTTGGATATAGTTTGTTGGGGGTATGTAGTGTTTCACTTAATGTAAAATGCTGTAACTTTTTAAATTAGTGATACCAACTTGGTATTCAAACCTCAAACATAAATGGTATATCCATATATAATTGGCGGCAATTAGTTTTAAAATATTGAGACATATACTTGCCTAATACGAATAAATGTGATACATTCCTAACATGGGTTGATTTTACATGTCATTTTTTTTTTCTATCCTATGTTCCAAAGGCCAAAATGACCAACGAAAACAAATGGAACATGTCCCAAAAGTGATAATTAAAACTTTGGACATGTCCACAAAAACAATAAAATTTTTATGACAAGTTCAAAAACCCAAATTAGTTTTTACGATCTGTTAATGAAAATAATCAATACCTATCAATATAATAGCATAGATCTACAAAGTTGGTTTGGCACCATGTTGTTAGAAAATATATTAAAAATGATGCTAGGTTGTGACCAAGTTTGGAAGGAGGTCTATTCTTTCTTTTCTTAGGGTTCACATTTCGAGTACCCAACCCATGAACAACACGAAAATTGTGATACACAAAAATTTGAACACATAGAAATTAAGGCACATAAAAATAGTGAAATGAATGTGTTATAAAAATACATAATACATACCATCATGATTATGGAGGACTCTTACTACTATGAGTTTTTAATTACTAGTATACTTGAGATGAGAATCTCAAGAAATCAATCTTTTGAAGACTAGGTCCACAATAACCAAGGAAACAAAAAGAGAAGGAGAAAGGCACCAATCATACTTGCCTAGCCCCATCAACAAATATTGGAAATGGGCTTTCAAGTGTGAAGTTGTATGTGCATAGTTAATGGGTTTGTCCATAAAATATTTCAACTATTGCCTTTCATTTTAGATTCCAAATTTTCAATACATGTTATGCACAATTGTCATTTTTACCTCGATATAGTGTTCAAGGCATAAGAGAGATGTCTAGCAATTTAATATCGTTATGATATTTGAAATATCTATCACTTTTCAAAATGTTAGAATAGGTTTTGTTCCAAAACTAGTTGTTGCACTAGTTTTAAGTCATTTATCTCAATAGAGGACAAAGAATCAATCCCAAAACAAAAATTACAAAAAAACAATGATAGATCTCAAGTAGTAGTTGTACCAATTGGTATGTATTTGGATGAAATGCCTAATGTTTTGCAAAACAGATCTCTATGTATTTTTACAGGTTCCAAAACCCAAAAAATTCAAATAGGCACATCTTGCAAGCAAAACTTGAATGTTTTTTGGGCTGATGTCCAAAAAGCAAAGTTGAGTTCAAAAACCAAAGTAGGTGCTTGTGTAAGAACACCATTGCTCCCAACATTGGCACTAGTACTAATCAACTCCAAACAAGCCTGCCAAACTCCACACATATATTTGAAAAGCCCTTTCATATGTTTGGCTTATTTTGTGTCATGCATGAAAATGGTACCACAGAGAAAGGGTTTAATTAACATGTTGTCAGATCTGATCTGAGTTTTAAATACCACTTGGCTAGTGCTAATTGATTAAACAATCAACACAACTTTGATTGGATGAAAAATATATATTAAAAAAATTCATGTTATACTTTACCATGGGAAACAAAAGGAAACAAACAAAAACTATGTAGTGTTTTACATTTAAATATTTCTAATATTTAGAAATAATTTAAATGGATTTTGGGATTTTTACCATGGTACTACCAATGTGGGTTCGACCTGATTTCACCCATTTGATTTACTCTGTATATAACCAATTTACCCCCATGAATTTCATCCTTGGGAACTTATATTTATAGGGGAAGGTATTTTGGTGGGCTATTAATTTACCCCACCAAAATGCCCCTTGGCAAAGGGATCTTATGCACAACCTCTAGTGGTAGCTTAAAGTGGCAAATTTTGCAATTCAGAATCCTCCAAACCCAAGCGAATTTTGGCCGAGGTTGTTAGAGACACCTCATAAGTTGCCCCTCCATTCCCACTAACAAATCATCTTGGTTTCATGGAATAATTCCTTTGGAAATCTAATATTAGGTGACTGAATATTTAAAAATAAATAAATAATTTAAAATG
>Ga0209208_10002772_pt1 | contig 25173 bp, 29 predicted proteins | sample S1TSphfallax_3_FD_187694 | JGI IMG/M metagenome (GOLD analysis project Ga0209208, IMG submission 187694) | Host-associated microbial communities from peat moss isolated from Minnesota, USA - S1T2_Fd - Sphagnum fallax MG (SPAdes) (version 2) | ecosystem: Host-associated > Plants > Peat moss >...
AATGACTAATGACCAGCCAGCATGATGATGGATACTTTTTTTTCTATTGAAAATGAAGGATTGAAGTTAGTCCTCCACCCAACACTATGATCTGACACAAAATATTGACTTTCAAAAACCCAATGCTTGCATTGCCATGCTTGTGGACAAATGACAACCTTGACTAATTTCCACTTGGGTGTACAGACAATTAATTAATTAATTGGCTCATTATTGAATGTGAAGGACACATGACAAGATAGGTAGATCAGGCCAATCAGGGTTTGTTTTTTGTTTTTTTTTCCCCCTCATATTTGTGATGTAGCTGAACTGGTGATCATCCATAATACAGATTAGCCAAATTTGGCTATGAACAGAATATGAAAGTTAAAAAGTTTAAGATTCCTTCACATTTTTTGCTACACGCTGGAACCCAAAAGAGAAACCTGGTTTTATTATTAGTATTATTATTATTAAATTTTATTTTTGAGTTGTGGAAAATAGAAATTAATTTTATTTATATATTCCGTTTGGAAATTTCTTTTAGCCAAATTGTTAAATTTAGTCAAAAAAAAGTTTGAGGCCAATTCGAATGTAATGAAACGCATGATCCCCTACAATCTAACATTTGATATTTCAAATTTTGATTATGTGACAACCCTAGTAATGTGTAGGGTAAGGGTCCATGGCAAGTGCATTCCCAAAATAAGGGGCCTAGAATGAGATGGTAGCCAAGTTTAACCTTGCATTTTGAAAATGTCCCCTACTCATGGGCTTTACTCATATTAGGATAAGTATGTGACAAACAATATCATAAACCTAAACATAGGTAGACCACAAGAAGTAGGCTAGGAAGGGTTCTTACCAATGTTGTCCAACTATCAACTTTTAGACCTATCCTATCGATATCAATAAAATCATGTTTTTTTTAACAAAGAAGGATATGTATTTCAAAAGAAAATTTGATTTACTACACCAACTATTTACACATTTATTTTCTATTTTCAAAACATGATAGATATGCACAAAAGGTTATGTATATCAAATTTCCAATTCTATTGTTTTAAAAAAACTTACAAGAGTATAGCCTAGCCTCCCAAAACAAACCCAACATGAACCAATCCAAAACAAAGTAACTCGTGGAAGAATTGAACTCCAATTCTATGAAGAACTTTGCCCAATTGCAATTCAAGTTCCCTCCCCCAACCACACCCCACACAAACCACCCCAACCCCACAAAATTAATCACCATCAACCTACAATTGTTAAAAAACATCATGTTCTTCAATTAAGTTGTAGTTCTCCTCTACTAAAGAGTTTTGTGCTTTTAAGCACTACTTAAAGTTTAACTTGCAATTGGCACATAGGTAATCATGTCAATTATTCATCATAATAATAATCAAATCCATGTTTTCCACTTATAAGTGACAATGCCTTAGAGTTGTCAACACCTTAGCAAGACCAAAAACCCATTCAATTTCTCTTTGTGAACTCAAGATTCTAGAATTTATTATGCAAAGAAACCCACATTCAAAAATTGGCCCTCATGCATGTGCCACCAAGCTAGTGGATTTGTACATGCAAATGAGGAAATTGAAAGTTTTTTGAACAAAGACAATTTTCCAATAACTAGTGTTTGAAAAGATTTGTCAATTTAGGTCCCCACAATAAACATATTTTCTTCAAGGTCTATTCCCACAACACCAACTACTAATGTAACAAATGCAATGGTAGTAGGGTTTAACCAATTATCAAAGCACACCATTAAAAGAGGAACAACTTTGACATCATACTCAAATGTTAGCTACGTTGTGTTCCCATGTCCCACCAAGTTTTCACAATGCGCAAAGCCTTGAAATGTGGATCCAACATGATAGCCATCATGTTGTGAGCATGTTGTGCATCGAAAGACCTCAAAAACTCCAAAAAAGGTTTGATTATTTTTATCATCTCCATTCACATATTCTTGTGCAAAAAGAAGATCTTAGCTTCAAAAAGGTTAAAGACTTCAAGCCCATTAAAAAGTTGTAATAACACAACTTCCATGTCCATAGTAAAGGTAATGGTTTTTGTCAATGCATTTGACAACAACCAATGGCCCCTAGATTTAGATTGATTCATCACATAGGGTAATACAACAAGATTCAAAGAAGATGTGATTGTTTCAGCAACACCCACACTTCGGCTTTAAATATTCTTTGTTGTAAAATGACAAATTTTTACCTGTCATAACAAAAAAATTATGGCATTCTTAAATTCAAAGGTTTTTTCAAACACAATGACCTTGTTGGTGAATATGGTTTTCATGAGAGTTAAAATTTTTTGATGTCACATTTCACTTTTAAAAACAAGCCTACTCCCATTTTTCCCTCCCTTTCCTGGACTTTTTGGTATAGGTAATGGTTTTTTATAAACCAATCTGAACTTTTTATTATACTCACATTTTTTAGCCCAACAATTTTTTTTCATCATTTGTAGCATATTAATAAGCCTTAGATGTCACATGCTTAAAACATATGCCTTCATAAACCTTCAAAACCTTCAAGGGTTCACAATCAATGATGGAATGTTTAGCTATTACCATCACTATCAAATTAATGTCCTCGTCATTTATAAATGCAATTACTTGATGCAACAAACCAAATCTCTCCAACAAAGATTGGAATTGTATAGCCACGGATTACCCAATTATCTCATTCACTTCAAGCAACCCCATAATAATATGCATGGGCACCCATGTGCAATTCAAAAAATTGATAACTAGAGCAAAAGTATGCACACCCATGCAAAACATCCATAAATTAAAACTAATAGACAATATTACTAGAAGTGCAAGATTTGGCAAAACATGTTGGTCCAAGGTTTTTTAAACCATGGCATGCAACATTTCTTCCACAATAGAGAACCAAGAACAAGATTGAATAGGAGGGCATTGGTGTAAAACTAATTTTTGAAGTCAAACATATTCACAAGTGGACAATTAGTTGTAATTCTTGTAAATATAAAACACCAAATCCTCCAAAAACTATTGTTGTTGTTCATCATTTTTTCTATAAAAGTTTGCAACACCATAAAATGTAGTATTTGCATAGTTACATGGACTTGTCCTTTTCTTGCTTGGTTGTCAACATAAGTATCAAGTTTTGCCACCTTCTCGTTAAATTCTTTCCTCTAAAAATTCATGACTTAATGTCAATTATCAACAATTAAAATTTTTTTGACTTCATTGCGTAATATTGAAGAACCACATGCTTTAATATGCATTTAAGTACCTTTTTTGAGATGCAAGTATTGAAAAGTACGTGTCATAATTTTGTTAAATAAAGTTACAAGTACATGAAAGTAAAACATCAATTAAAATTATTGTACTTTCAAGTTGATAAAGGCTTAGTGTGTGTAGATATAGTTTCAACTTTTCATGTTATAATCATAATCTATCAAAGTTTTAATGTGAAAGAATTTTGGAAAATTTGAACAACTAGTCAATTTAGAACATAAATTTTCATCCACTTTTCTTATATTGAAAATCCTCAAACTTTATGTCAACTTACAATAAACTCAATGAAATGTTCTATGATTTCAAAATGTAATTTAAATAGGTTATTAATATCTTTTTGAATGTCTATGTTGAAAAGAGATTTTTTGTGAAATTAAATTTTGTTAGGACTACTTTTTTGGCATACTTTATCATGTTTGGACCCCTAAGTAGTACTTAGGTAGGTAGGCACATAGGCCTTGGTATGTAGGTAGGTAGGTTTATCAACCTACCTAACTTGGCTTATTAATTAACATAAGATGTCCAATTTGATTAAAAAACCTTTGGTCATTTGATAAGCATGTCATTTTGTTTTATCCAATTTGATTAGATGTGCCATTTGACCAAAACCCCTTGACCATTTTGACCAAGGTGGTTAGTTTTTTGTTTAATTTGACTAGATGTTCAATTTGATAGATAATCAAATGAGTCGTTTTAATCAAATTCACTAGTCAAAAAATACACGTCATTCAAGTTGTAGGCCTCTAGTCAAAATACACATGTTCATTAATGAATGTGAACAAGGCAATCAACTTGAACAACTTAAAAAATCATGAATTGTAATAGTGGATGGGTTTAAATGCAAAAATTTGGGAGCGATAGAAGACTCATGAAGGGTGTTAGGTGTTGGCAAGCTATGATGTACACAATTTGAATAAAATTTGGAACTACATATAGTATCAAAAGTAACAACATATAAGATTTCACTCACTTTGAATAATTTTAAAGATCACATATAAATGATTTGAGCTTCAAAATTAAAGGAAGTCACAAGAATTATGAATATGAAATTGAGACATAATTATACATTTGTGTAAATGGACATCAATTAATTTAATAAAGGTTTTTAGAAAACCTTTATTTGATAGTATTTTTCCATTTTAAAAAAATTTAAAACTTCATCTTACTTTTGTCAAATGATTAAAAAACACTTAGCCCAATTAAATCTTCAATGGAAGAACATTTTTCAACCTAAAAAGATCATAATCATCAACATTGTCATACCATAATGTATTAATGAACATTTAAAAGTCATCTGATATAAATTTCATGACCTTAAAACAATATGAAAACTTTGATGAGAAAGATTGTTCTTTATGGTTTCTTTTATGTATGTGTAAAATTTCATGAAAAATCTATTATTAAATGTAATATTTCTTAGTCATTTTGTTGGAATTGCAAAAATGTGATAAGGTTTTCCAACTCAAAATAATTTTTTTTGGATTATTATATCATTCATATGTGCATTGATTTCACAACATTATGCTAGATTGAAATATAAACCATAATCTATTACAAAATTTTAGTGAAAAATATTTTTTCAAATTTTCACTATGATGCATGAAACTTGGGTAGGTACTAAAAATGATCAAATTGTGACAGTTTTTTGTATAGATCGTAGCTTGCCAACACCCTAAACATGGTCCTTTATAATGATATCCAATTTGAGATGCATTACAAACAACACGACCTTGATTGAATGAAACAACATCAATTATAGTAAAGACCTCGACAAAAAAAAAACTTCTATTTGAAATTATTTGATACTTGAAAGTTGCCATGGTGCATTGATTAAAAAAATGCAAACCTAAACTCTAAACCTTGAAAAGTTGTGAATTTATAGAGCAAAAAAACAAGAGTTGACTTAGACCAAGAAAGCCAAAAAGAAAAAAGAACTTTAAAAATGTGAAGTATAGGAAGGTCTTTATGATCATTCCAACAAACATTGTTTGTATATAGAAGCTTGATAATCCATTGTAATTGCACAAATTCATCCTAGAGATTACTCCTTATCACATTGAAAGTTGCAATAAACTTGCACAATGCACAAACAAGACCTTGGTGAGAAAACTCAAGAAAAACAAACCTCTACAAATTGTGCAACCAATACAACCAAGGCTCAACATCTCTTTTGCAATGAGAGGGGTAACTTAAAAAATTTGGAGCGTATGTGAGAGGCAACAACATGAATTTAGAGCTTGAGATTTGTAATGGCAATGAAATTCATTTGGTGAGGGAAGCTTTGGTTACAAGCTTGATAGTTACATTGAGGGAATGTGATTGTTGTAGAAAGGTTCATCGAATGTGAGTGATGATCTACCTAAAGTGACAAAGAGCTTGTGTTGGCGAGCAACCTTGGGGTTACATCTCATGATTGGCTAACCCTAATTGAAAACCCAAGGAAACTAGCAAAATTGATGAGGTTTTTTTGTGGGGTCACAAATCACTAGTCATAAATGCAATTGTAAAATTTTTAATATTTTTTTATTGTGAAAAAATACTGTATGTTGAGTCCTGGAGTTTCTTTTTTGGGCAAATCATTACACTGCATGGAAGGGGGGGAAAAAAAAGGCACCATGCAACTGGTCCAAGGGCTTTTTTCAGGAAAAAAGGCCCCCAAGTTGCCATATTTTTACAAAAAAATTGTGTGAAAATTCACAATATTTAGATCAAATTTTTAAAAATTTGGCTAAGTTTTCTTGTGTATGATAGCTACACCACCTACCTCACAAAATTGAGGAAATAATTATAATGTTTTCATTCAATTTTTTAATAATTTAATTTTAAAATTTATTAAATTTTTTATAAAAAAACTCATACTGACCTGTTACTTACCCCCAAAAAATTGTATTTGAAATAAAATCTTCACTATACACAAAGAAACTTAATTTGGAAATCTTGATGCTCTTCACTTGGTGCACAAAAGAGAAATGAGAATCACACAAGAACAAATGAGTGTCATCATATAAATTCCATTTTTTAATTTTCTAACAATATTTTTTCTTTTTTCGACAAAATAAATTGGGAATTTTTTGGAATTTTTTCTAGTGTACATTCAACTAATTTAGCTATTTTTTTGGAAAATTTGGCCAATTTTTAAATTATATTAAAAAATTTGAAAAATAAAAAACCCCTGGGCACAATCTTATGAGTGTCCACTCAGTGACTCACAAAATATCAAAACATTACCTTCATCATGTAGAGTGGCACTAGCCTTCTTTTTTTGGCTGTCTATATAATCGCCAAAAAGCTATATTAAAAATTAAGAGTTCTAAAATTTAGTGCTTTTTGAGATTTTCAATCGCCAGAATTCGACCAAATTTTAAGTAAAATTGCCAGATTTCTATACAGGGTTCACGTAGGTAGCCAAATTTAGCTTGTAGCCAAAATTTGGCTAAATATTCCTTAGGCTAAACATCAAATTTTATTTTATTTTTTTCAATTTTGTGATGTAGCCCAAAGTGGCGATGAAGCTTGAGAGAAAAGACTTGCTTACAGAGCAAACTGATTTGTCTTCTTACCATTGGTGGGTTTTAGGGTTTAGGGTTTGGGTAAACCCTACACCCCACCCTAGCAGACTTTCTTCAATAATTTTGCTCTTCTTCTTCAGTGCTGTGTTGCTCTGGCAACCCAATGATATCAATAATGTGACCAGATTTTATCTCAGCCATCCAAGGGCAACTGCATTTGATCTACTTTTCTTTTGTTTTTCCAGGGTGATGAGATTCAGTCTCAGTCTACACATCTTGTTCTAATCTACAACCTTAGATCCCAAACCAAACCTGAAGTCTAGTCTTGTTTTGCTCATACAGCTTTGTTAGCTCATTCAACAATGAATCTTTAACTCCAAGAATGCCTGCAAATTGAAAAATCATTAGATGGAAATCCCCAATTGGGTGTGAACAATTTGACATCCAAGACATTCCAAAACAACAAAAATAACCTCTGCTGGAGTTAACGGATTCAAGGTCAAGCTCCTGAGCCTGAGAACAATCGTAAACTCCCATGTGACTTGCCCCTTCCTTAACATAAGAAACTCCAGAAGCTGAAATTGAAACCTAAACATACGTTTTTCTTCATTGTGTCACTGAAATTATTATACAATTCTTCGCCTCACCATCAAAACCTTCTATCACTGCTTCAGATGGCTGCATGAAGTTCAGAGGCTCTATAAGGGAAGAAACTTTACAACAGCATGCAACATAGGGACATATAGCAGCAGGCATCGAGAGGGTCTAATTAATCCTTCTACCCACATTCCCCATAGGCAGATTTTTCTTAGAACTCGATTAAGAAAGTTCTAATCTCCATAGGTGCAAGTACAACAGAATATTTATTGCTCATTGGGTCTCGGTCTCGAGAACTGCTTGTCTGACTGCCAGAAGCACCTCGAATGTGCCACTGCATCTTCTTCATTTGAGATTTTTTCTGATTGGCAGACAGAGAAACCTCCTCAACATCATTTATCTGCAAAAACCAACATAAAAAAAACACTAAGACTTCACAATACACAGCTACAAGAAAAGCTGTGATGAGATACCAGATCAGAATCTTGAAACTAACAATCCAATCCTTGTCATGATTCTGTTGATGGCATTTGTGTAACTTCAGCTCACCAACACGGACCAACAGTTTGTGTATAAAAACCCCAGCTAAAAACTCTCAACTTAATTCTGCAGGTTGTTGAATGAACTTGTGATATGCCATTAAGTAGATATTTGTTGAAACCCAAAAATACTGGAAGAACACTCACCTCTCTGTTTGCAAAAAGGCTCTGCAAATTGACTGTGGCATTTTTAGACAACTCACTTTCTTCCACCTGTCAATCAAAGTGAATTGGTTTAGTGAAATGGGTTTAGGTTAGAGTTTACACTTCTGTGAAATGTATAACCCAGCTAAGATAATAAGATTGGTTTGCTGAACTTTGCAGGGGCCGTATACTAGTGCATTGGGAAAGAAGATAAGAGAGTTCACATAGACCCTGATCACACACACAACATGACCCTGACATTCACCGCTCAAGTTCAATTGACAGCCAAACCAAAGATGGAAATACGTCTTTGATGGAGTTTGTTGGGTGTCCCCCACCTCAAAAATGTTGGCCAGGCGAATCAAAACTTTGCTGTCATCATCCTCATACACCTCCTACAACCCACTCCCCCAATCCAAAAAACACTGTTAGGATCTCAAAAAACAAAACCTTCCCAGATCAAGAAAGAAAGAACCCATCTGTTTGAGCAATTTCCTGTTTAGCTACGTACAGCCTTGAACAGCAACGGCTGCAATGTAATGTTGCTGCTGCTCACCTGAAGAGTAATGATTGCAACATTCGGTGGCAGCTCATAAAATGGCTGCATGGCTGAAAACTGTGGTGAGCGAATGGCAGCCTCATTTCCATCCTACCACCAATAATAAAACCACCTTGTCAATATTCATGTCAAATGCTCCTCAGTAAAGATAGACTTAAGGTTTATCTGATAGTCAAGTACCTCGAGCACAGAGAATGCAAACTGTAAAGGCATTAAGACTTGCTGCCCATGAACACGGCGCCATTGTGCAGACTGTTCCGACGGACCAATGTAGACAGAAAATGATCCTTGCACCTGTTCAACAATTCATAGCCACCATCAGATCAGCTTTCAGATTTTCATTCCAATGATAGAAGACCATATAAATGGAAGAAAGAAAAGAGAAGACCCACATGACTCAAGCAGATGTTCAGCACTTCACTCCTTGGAACTATAGTGATGAAAAGATTTACACATGTAAAATCTACACTGCTAGGAGTGATAGCTGTAAGGCATTACAGTTAAGCCTTCACAGTTGCCATTGCTGTTGCACACCGTCTCATTTAGAGCCTCGCCCACACCACGTCTATCATCATACAGCAAGCGTCTGGAAAATAGGGGTGCGTCAGGAATAGTTTCATTATTGACTGTTGGTGTTTCAAACCTCTGGCCTACAGTTCATTTGACAGAAGCCCCCAACTCTATTATACAGAGATTAAATCCAGCAATTCCATGTTTACTTAGAAATCTGGGAACACCCAGAGAAATTTTTTTTGCCCTTGACATAATGTACCTGTGAAGCATAAGCTCAATTTCACCATCCACAATGCTAGATCCACCCAAAGCTCGGTCGACCAGTACAGAAAAATCAGTTGTGTTATCTTTCAGATAGATTCCCAAATTCAGCTGCAAGAGTCCAAGGCAAAAATCTCACATGAGTGTAGCTTCACAGCCTTCCTAGACCTCCAGTCACTCTTTAGTTATAGTTTGAGAAAAGAGATGGCAATGCATGCATGCTTGCTTGCTTGCATCATTGACTGAGTGCAAAGGACAAATGCAGGCTAAAAGGATTGCACCGGATAGTAGTTGCCAGCAACTGGCTCTTTCACTTCCAAATCCCAGTCAGTCCTCTGATCTCGCACCTGCAACCAATCTAATAAGATCTATCAAAGACCCTCAACTCCTTCCAAGACAGAACCATGAAGAACCTCACTGGCACCTTTCCACATAGCAAAGGATATGTGTGATGCTGCAATGTATTTGTGGCATGAGATGAATCTTCTTGCATGAAAAATCACCAGAACCTATTTCAAGCCCAAAGCTCTATGAGTGAAAGTAATGGGCTTTGCTTTCTTTTTACCCTCTTGAGGAAATCTCTGCCATTTGAATCTGTGTAAAACTCATTATTGCTTGTCAGATTAGTCGTCAATTTGGTTACCACCTCCTTGCCAAGGCCATCATCAATGGGAATAGGACCAACCTTCAATATCCAAACAGCTGTTTCATCAGAACTGCTCACCATGATGAGCATAGTACATTTCAGTGGAGCAAAATGTGGCAGTAGCTGGATCTCACAGTCAGTTTTGTGTGAAGTTCTTACAATAATTTGCACAAAAGACCAACCATGATATACAGAAAGCTGGAGAGAGAGAGAGAGAGAGAGATCTGTTTAGTTTGCACAAGAGTTTGCCAGCTTGCATCAACTGTCTAAGCACAAGAGCTTAGAACCCCATATTCATATGCTTTTTGCTGATGAAAAAACAGTCTGAATGACAAGGGAGTAAACATATCTGGACATACCGTGAACTGGACCTCTGCATATGCTGAATCTTTGTAGATCCTAATCACCTGCATCAGCACAACATAAAGAGCTTAGTAGAACTCATGGGTCTGGTTCAAACATAGTGCCAATGCAGAGAGGATATTATACCCAGAGGAATGTTATGGTCCCTTTTTTCCCTCAGAAAACAGTTCAGCAAAAATAATTCTAAACTCATCACAACAGCCATGCTCATCAAAGTTCACACAACCATCTGCATCATCTCACAGTTCAGCAATCGTGTCAAACTGCATCATGTGGAGGGAGGGAGGAGGGGAGGTCAAAACACCTGGGAAAGCCAAGGAGCAAACGATTGGTGGACTTCTTCCACCAGAGGACCACGGACAATTGTCATCTGCATCCTCAGGAGGGTAGCAAGGTTTAGGCTTTAGGCTTTAGGATTTAAATTCTAAATCACACCCGTCAAAAAACAAAGAAAAAAAACACATTCAAAGGTTATTCTGGATTTTGTATATGCAATTGCTTTGCAGATAAAGTATCTGAATTAGACTAATTACTTCAGAACATCTCCTTTGGAATACTCACTGATTCATCTGCATTTGTGAAACGGAAACAAGTTGATGTGTTGGGTCGGAAAAGGTACGCTCCAGATGCCTAATGATCCAGTAGTCAAGCACAACAGCAGCAACAACAGTCTTTATTGCAGAAAACAAAACCAAGTGTGAAGCAAGTATCTCATTCACCCCCTCTCATATGAGCTTACAAATTCCTTTGGAAGACATCTTCAAACAAAAAGGGTAAACTATGTTGTGGATTGGTGTAGCAAGAGACTGATTTGCAGATTTTCTACTGAGGGGTGTGCATGGGTTTAAGGTTTTGACTTTTGGACTTTGGTTCAAAAAGAACTGGAGCAGCTTCTACCATATTAGCTCTTCAGTGGTTCAAAGCTTCAAAACTAATGACTGCTCTCAATATGGAGAGAACCCACAAGAACTATGCTACAGAATCTATGTTTTGTGATGAGATTAGAACACAACAGTTTGTGAGGGAGTGAGGTTTCTTCTCCAGGGGTACCTGGTATGGATCTTCCTCAGTTAAACCATCGCTGGCATTGTACCAACAGTATGACTGTTGTACAGCAGTTGATACCTGATCAAAACTTCAAAACAAATCATCAGCTAACATCCAAGGCTACTACTACTCACCCACCTTGTCCAACAATTGCATTCAACAAACCAATGACCCTAGACAGGTGACAAAAACTGTGGTTTAGAGCATCTCCAGTGGTGCTCAGTATGTGACCCTGCAAAATATTTCTCACATTCAAGTTTAGTAATTTACTTTTTTCCAACCCCAGCCATAAAACTAAAACTGGGACTGCAATAGATGGGAGACTACTAGTAGCAACCCACCTTGACCAATCAAACTATCTAGCCAATCAATAGCAGGTGTTAGGTTTTGCTGTGCCTTTTACCAGCCTCAGAAAACTGTGCAAAAATGCTGGGCCAAAACCATTTTGCTGAGCCAATCTGGCATGCTTTAACTTTTCCTCATCCAATTTTAATTTGCAGGGTCACATACTGAGTACCAGTAGAGTTGTGCTTAGACTCAGTAGTTTTGTTTGCAGAGCTAGTAATCTTCCACTGCACCAGTTTGTGATTTCTGCAGAGTCCAGTTTCATGACACCAACAAAGACAAAGAAATATGCCCCCTCAACAGGGAGACAGTAGGAAACATTGTGGACAAATGGAAAAATGCAGCGAAAGAGCAGCAGCAGATGGGGACAGACATACTCCTGTTTTCGAGTTAGTCAATTGAGTAAGGAGCCCTGTTGAACTTGAGAAACTGAGTTGCAATTGACTTGAAGTCAACTCCACAGTAGGTGTTGTATGTTGTGTTTCCACGGTAGATTTGATGGAAATATCTGCAACCCACCATTTTGTTCATCAGAAATTACTGTTCTCGGCATATATTTTGATGTTCAAAGATGATCAAAGAACATTATTCTAACCACAACCTCTTTATGCAGTCCTTCCTCTTGAACATCATCACTGGACAGTTTTCCCTACACATGGATGCCAGCTGAAGCTAGCATGACTCAGAGCTTCTTCTCAAAGATGGGGGGGGAGCCTGGCACTCCTCCCCAATATATGAAGCAATGACACTGAAGAATATGACACAAAACCTCATCATCTTGTTTCAGTTGAATCCTTGGGAATTTGTGAAGAACATGGTAGGCTGAAAAGCTGAAGCTAGCATGACTCAGAGCTTCTTCTTAAAGATGGGGGGGAGCCTGGCACTCCTTCCCAATATATGAAGCAATGACACTGAAGAATATGACACAAAACCTCATCATCTTGTTTCAGTTGAATATTTGGGAATTGTGAAGAACATGGTAGGCTGAAAAAACTCACGAGGGCTACTAGTATTAGATGATGATGCTCTGCGAACTCTGAATGTTGTATAGCCAAGTGGAGGAACCACAGCTGAGAACACTAGATGAAATAGTGGATTGTCATAGTTATTGGAAGTCATACTAGCCTCATCACCATCCATATAGAACTTGCGTAACCGGTATGCTGATTGTGGAAGAGGCAGAAGCTGAGATGGGACTGAATTCCCTGCCCCATCAATGACCTCCAATAACACAGCACTCGAAACCTGGTCCCATCTTCTTCACTGTCAAGAATTTCAGCTGACAAACTAATGTGTTGCCCAGGAAAAAAAAGGCACAAATTTTAGCTGCTGCTGCTAATGGGAAAACATTCATTCTGATTAAACTCAACATTTTTGGCTGGCTTTTCTCACCGGGAAGTGTATGTACTCCTCACGACTCCATCCAAGAGGATTGTACACAACAACTACCTGTTAACGACCAACAACACCCAACAGTTAAAAACAACAGTTAGTCGCATAGAGTATCACGTAGAACAACAACCACATGTGCACTGACTTGTCCTGTGTCCACATTTGCAGAGAATTCAAAAACCACTTGCTTCTTCTATTGTCAGTTTTGGTGCAAAGAACATACCAAACTTTTCCCAAAAGGAAGCTCAGCTTCAGATGTTGGACAATAGCTGATATTGAGCAGAGGACACTGCACAAAGTGATCACAACCATGAGGATGCAATTATCTCCCATCATAAATGCTGAGTTTTAGGGTTTCTGATGAAAAGAGTAAACCCAACCTAATTTGTTTGTGAAGCATAATCACAAACCCATTCAGTGGTACAAATATAGGGGAAAAACAATGACCTCTAGCCTGCTGGAATGAGAACTCTTTCAGCAAATTCATGTCAAGCACTAGAGAGACAGAGAAACGCTTAAGAAGAATCAATTTCACCAGCTGCTGAATTGTACCTGTTCAAGTTCCAAGCCTGCAGTTACATCCTTCGGAATTGAGGAGCTGATATCCTTTTGGTGTAATACTCTACGTTGCTCAAAGGAACTGTTTCTTCTACCACCCACATGCTGCTCAGTTGCCAGTGTGGCAGAACCAATCAAGGCAGCAAGGGCACTATTGAATACCTTTTCTGCCTGGAAGAAATCCATTTCTGCCATATTAGTTAGTCTTTCTGCAATTTTCTTCCAAGGTGAGGAACACCACAGTGCAACTCACAGACTCTGTAACAGAGCACAGTTTTACTTTAGAAATTCAACTATCACCACAATTGGAGAGGTAGGGTGTGAGTCAACACTTTGCACCTGCCTGCATAACAAACAAACAAACAATGAGAAAGAAATTAGGCAGCAGCAGCTGGGATTATCATCATCACCTCTGCAGATCCAATTGCCAATCGTTGAGCATAATCATTTGCAACATGCTGCTTCTCAGTGCCACTCACTCCATCATGATGCTGCACGATTGCCATTGCTTCCTCAAGACTGTCAGTATTGGGTCCAGTTTGGTTCTTGCCCACCAAAAATTCCAACTGTCTTGCTGCCTGGCCCACAAACATTTTGCAACAATCCATCCATCCGCAGTCTTCAGAAAAAAAAAGCCTCTTTAAAAAAGAACAAGTCCCCTTTGGATGCTCAAATCTTTCAAGTTTGATGGCAACCAACACCCAACCATAACCTGTCAAATGAGCATTCATGATATAGTAGCACACACACATGAGGACAAAATGCCTTCTGGGGTACTTACTTGAAGGAAACCAGAGAGCTTACGCACATATCCCTTAAAGGCACTTCTGCTGGTGAAGTATCCTGTCCAGTAGCAATGTGGTTTGTCTGCATACCTGCATCACAGCATATGATTCCACCATTTTGAGTGAAGCCCACCAAAAGAAAAAAACCAACATCAATGGAGGGAGAGAATCAAGTTGGAAGAAGAAATCAGCTGACAAAAAACTTCATGCCCAACTACAGGACTTTTTTTATAAAAAACTTACGGGAAAAAATCGCCTGTCTTCAGGGGCCATGTCTCATTGGCTGCATTTACAGCATCCACATACATGGATGGTGTGGAATAGAGTACATTTACACGGCCATCCTGTCGCAAGCAATAACAGTGACCTTCAGTGCAATACCCAAGTGAATCTTCAAAACCCACAACCTTTACAGGAGCCCATCTGGTGTCATAACCACTGTGGGGTTTAGGGTTTAGGATATCACAGAGAACAAGTTTAGACTCGAAGGTCTTCTTAAGACATTAAATACCTTGAGACAGAAGAAGAAGACCTCAAGAGTAAGGGAAAACAAAGTACTTAAATCCAATGCACAAATCTCACCAGGTTCACATGGTGAATGAGCTTATCCATTTGCTTGAACCATGTATTGGCATAAGTATACGCAAAGTCATCACCCATGGTCCACATCAGATGGTTTGTCTGATACTCGTTGCTCTGTGCAAATCCAAGAAGAAGCACTGTGGTGATTCAGTTTCTTGTTGCACCACACACAAAAATTCTAAGCACCAATTTTGCACACAACTCTAAGCACCAATTCAACAGTCAGTTTTTCCTTCTACAGCTGAAAGAATATCACATAACACAAACAGAATCTGGCTTACAGTAACATTACAAACCTGGTTTTGAGCATACTCCACAAAGAGATCAACTAACTCAGGTAAATTGTATTCGTTGAGACGAGCGTCATCCTGCACATTGGTACAAGCAACAAAAAATAGAAACTCCCATAAAATATATATATATATGAGATTGCAGAGAAAACCACCCCATGGTAACACACTTGTACGGAGACTGTTTGTGTCAAGTTTCAGGCCAAACAAAAGAAAAACAAAAGCATTTAGGTGTGTTAGTTACCTGGATAGGAGAATTTTTGGAACTAATGTCAAAGGTGAAGCCAGACGGTGGCTCATAATGATGCCACAGAATCCCAGTAAAGATCTGTCCCACCAAAGGCTCCACATCTTGCACTTGGCGTTTTACACTCAAAAGATACCAATGCAACATCAACTGAAATCACTAATGGTGCAGTTTTGCAAGTTGGTGCAGAATTTTCCCAAAAAAGACTACCCACTGTTTGCTATTAAAGATACATTGCTGCATGGAAGGAGAAAATTCAAACAGTGAAACGATGAAATGGTTTGTTAGTGAAAGGAATTGCAATAAGAGAGGTGGTGTACATCCTACCTCTGCAGATGACCCCAGTGATTTGGAACCCTGCCATATCATTTCCATAGTCCGATCTTTGCGACGTTGTAACAGATCTTGATAGTCAGCTCTTGCAAAGAAGAATGCATCAAAACCCATCTGCAGCAGCAGCACAATCAATCATCAATTGTGATACATTACATCAGAGAAGGAGCTCACATCTTCAACCCCAAGGAAGATAGATTGGCCTGATTCCTTTTATAGAACTTTGGGATCATGTGGAGTGCATGGGAGCAGCTTTTTGCAGCTTGGGAACAAAATTCAAAACCTTTCAAAGCTTCGAAGATGGAAAAAATTGCACAAATTTGAGTGAGATCAAGTGGGATAAGGGCACTGAGGGTGGTGTAAGAAAGCTTTTGTTGTTTGACCTCAGCACCAAGGAGGTAGGCTTGAACAGCAGAGTGACCAAAGGGATCAATTTGCCAACCAATGCGAGGGGTGACATCAAACTGTTGCTTTATATATCGGTGCCCGAGTGTTGTCTGGTCAATCATGTCGACATAGTGAGTGGCAGCCTCATCATGCATACAATATCCACCATTGCTGCAACAATCCATCCATACAGATGTTGTCTTCAAAATGAAGTTGTTAATCTAAAACCAATTGCCAAATGACAGATTTATGGTTATATGCTGTGCGATAGGAATTTAAGTGACATATATTTAGCCAGAAATCATCACTGTGACAGACACAAAAAGTGATCCACCCCAACTTACCCAATGCGCACACACCCAACAGAACCAAAGCAGATAATGTCTCACATCAGATAATAATGAACATGGGGTTCAATGTGGGAGCCAACAAGAGTGGCAAAAAAATTTGTATGACACTTGTACCCTTTGGTAGTTATTATAGATCCTTCATTCTTGAGTGGACCATTCAACTAATGCAAAAATTTGGTATAACAGAATTTTACATGAACTCAAACTGCCCCCTTTTCACAAGCTTCCGCACAATGTTTTGTATCCTTGGAGTCTGCTCTCTCCACCATCGCTGGAAAAAGGCCTGCCAACAACCACCACTGTCAACGCCCCAACCCCTGGTTTTTCACTTACAAGCTCCTAACTAGGAAAAATATGGTTGTTACAGGCTTTTTGATTTCTCCACATATAATTTGACTCTCAAATGATTAGATACCCAAGACTACAATGAAATAAGAACCCACTTTTCTTAAGAACCCTAAAAAGTGACAGTCCTCCAATCGAGTCATTATTGGTAATCTGACCATAACCTTACCTGTTCCACATAAATAAACTTGCGGTTTGGGTCCTCCTGCAATGCTGCCACAACCGAATCCAGTACATATTGAACTGCAGCAACCTACACCCAATTGCCAGCCCCACTCCCTCCACTGGATTCTCATACAGTTGTGGGCTTTGACATTGACAAGTGTGAAAAAAATATAGTCAATCCCCCAACTAATATATATATATAGTCAAATTGTGGGGTCCCCAATTTGAACCCACAGCAGCTTTCATTGTTGATTTCTGCTGTGATTGTAAGACACATCAATCTTGGATCTTGACTTTGCTATAAAAAAGAAAACAAGACAGAATCATTCCCCATTTGTAAGAATGGAGAGAGTCTTCTTATAGTCATCAAAGTATCAAGCAATGCTGCTAGTTACTCCAAAACAGACTGCAGAATGAAGATTTTATTGCCGATTTTGTTTCTCTTTGTTCAGAACAACATTACAAGAAACAGAAACCAGAGATGGAAAAAAACAGGCAGGCAGGCAGCAAACCGTAAACCTAATAAAAAAGAAAGAATGGGGTGGGTACACTGACTGACCTGAATGCTGTTATTGGAGCCGACGAAGTACTGATCTACGGTCTTGAGCCAGCCCACATCGTCATGGGTGTGACACACCAAGTGCACATTCAACTTCCCATTCACAAGAGACGCACTGGTGTTGTAGAATCTGGCTCCGAATTGCAGGAGCTCCGAATCCTCCTCCTCAGCAGCAGCAGCAGCATTAAACCACCCACTACAGATGATGGTCCAGAAAAGCGGCTGCAGCAGCCACAAGAGGCTGATCACATTCCACCTCCTCCTCATCACTACCCACCCACCCACCACCACTGTGCTCCGCTCCTTCTTTTCCTACTCCTCCCTGTTCCTTCCCAAAACACACACAGACACACACACACCCCTTAGATGATGATGATGATCAGCAGCAGCATCACATTTTGCCTTCCCCTAATCTGGATTCTGTTTGTACACACAGAAGAAGAAGCTACAACAAAGATCATAAAGAGAAACAGCAGCAGCAGCAACAGCAGCAATAGAAAAGAAAAGAAAGCAGAACCTCTTCTTCTTCAATCCTTCAAGCAAAACTTTACTTTACACAAACCAACAAAGAGAATGGATACAACCCAATTCCAACAACTGCCTCTATTTTGTTTCTTCGTTGGAGGCTGGCGACAGCAACAAGCATGGCAGGAGCATACTGATGGAGATGGGTGTATATGGGATGGGTGATTGATTGATTGATTGATTGATGGGTCTTGGGGAATTGGGCACCAAATCAAACCGAAATTTTTTTCGCAAGCAAGCAACAAGAAGAAGGATCGTCATCATCATCATCATCATCATCATCATCGTACGTGATGATGGGAAATGCGGTGGCGTGTGCGTAATGATGGGAGCTGCTTGCTTGCCCCTTGTAGTGCATCCATGCATGCGCATGCGAGAGCCATCGCCGCCACATCAGGTGCTACTCTGGAGTCCCTATCCACTCCAGCAGAAAGCTCCAAGAGGCTTGTCCGGTACCAAAATTTCAGGAACTGCCCCTACCCCTCCCTCCCTGCCCTTGTCAAGAAAAAAAAAACCTTAAGTAGTAATTAGTTTAGTCTTAAGCTGGGTTAGTTAGTGTACTTAAACATATTTAATTTTAGAGTGGAATCGTTTTAAAGTGTGAATATGATTTTTAATTATTTCATTTTTTAAGGGATGTAAATTTTATTTTATTTTTAAATCACTTTGGTTAATTTGATATTTCATTGTAACCAACCAAAAAAAAAATTGAAAAGTTTATTTCACTACACTTAATTATGCATTCAATTCTTGTAAACACAATATAGACCTGTCACTAGTAGTTTCTTATGAACAATAGTCCTACACAATTACACCTTCTTAGAGCATCTCCAATGGTGCTCAGTATGTGACCCTTCAAAAGCATTTCTCACATCCAAATTTAGTTTATTTGAGCTCCGTGCTACTGCTAACTACTAGTGACCATCAATTTTTCTTTATTTTATTTTTTCTTATGTTTTCATATGGTTTTTAATAGTTCATGATTATTTATGTCGATGTCAAATTTAATTTAAATTAATATATATTTCAAAAACATGAATAGAGACACATGTTAATTTGATTTTTCATGGATCCATGTTGGTGGGTGGATAGGAGAAAAGAGTGAAGTTGGTTATAAAATGGAAGTAGTTATTAGGAAAGGTGAGAGAGTTTAGTTTAGGTTTGAAAATGAGGTAAATAATTTTTTGAAATTGTGTTTGGATTGGTCCATGGACGACCATAACAAAGGACTCATTCCAAACAATAAAATCCCTCATATATGTACCAGTTCTGAATACTCATGACTGGAATTTATTGTTTTGCAATGGCACCCATAAAACTGAGACTGCGACTGCGACAGCACATGCATAGGCGAGGGGACTACCAATAGCAAACCACCTGGACCAATCATCATGATACATACGCTCATCAGAAACACTGAGCATTGATGTGAACCATCATATTTAGTACACTCTTTTCTGCATGCACAGTGTTGTTGTCTGCGCCATTTACCAGCCACCGCAAAGTGGGCAATTATTCTGAGCCAAAACCATTTTGGGTCACATTAGAACACGCCTTGTTTGTTTTGTTTTGCAGTTTTTTTTCCGAAATTTATGTAAAATTGCATTTTGCACATTGTCTTGGGTGCATGTGCAAAACAATGTGCAAAATGCAATTGCACTAGATTTACATAATTTACATTGCACAAGATTTTCACATGCTAGAACCTACCCCCAATAAAATTAAATTAAATTAAATTAAAATTCAGTAATTGCCTTTGTTTCTGTCCCCTACCCCTTCTTCCTCATGGGGCTGGTCAAGAAAAAATAATTAATTGAGATTTTCACACCTTAGAAGTTGGAAGCCTGAACAAAATTTTAGGAATTGCCCTAGACTTTGCCCCTGCCCTTTGGTTTGGTTTTAGAGGATTTTTTTTGAAGATTCAATGTTTTTTGCATGGCCAAATATTTGAGTTTCCATAATTCTTCTTCTTTTGCCTTAATAAGATACTTTTTTTTTAATGTAAATGGCAAGGCCACGTTGTGTGACACACCCCCTTGTTTAATCTTTTTTTTTTTCTTTTTTTTCCTTCCTCCCTAATTTTGTGATTATTTAAACTAACAAAAATCACATTTTCTCAAAATTTGTGTGACAAACCCCCCTTGTTAATGATCTGCCTAATTGATTAATTAATTGGTCTAGGTGTTGAGCTATTACTATTTTTCCATTTTTGGGAAAAATAATCTAAAACGTTTTTACACATTCCCATAACAAGGTCTCTAAGTACTCATCTTGTAAAGCTAGTTATGGAGGAGATAAGGAAATCATGTTGCCAACCAGTTTTTAAAAGTCCATTATTTATTTGACACCTATTGTTTTATATTAATGGGGTTGGTTCTTCTCATCTATGTTTAAATATCTTGTTATTGAGAATATCCTTGAGCTTGTAAAACAAGACTTTGTACATACATTAAGACTATTTATTTATTTATTTATTTCAAACTTATGTAGTTAGTTAGTTGTAAAATTGTATGATTGTTGTTATCAAATAAGCATCACAAATTGGTGCCATTTTTATCAACCTTGCCATTTTTATTTTTATTTTTAAATTCTTTATTAAAAACCCATAAAATCTTTGGGTAGATTACGTGCACCTTTTTTTCTGAAAATAAATTCATGGGCAATAATGAGAAGCCATTTTCACATAATATTTTTCCTTATTTTTCACCATTTTTACACTTATGAAATAACATTTGTAAAAAAGAGGCAAGAAAAGGTTGAAGACAACTTCTCCTGAAGGCCAACTTGCAACTGAGAGGTAATTGGTTCATAATGGGGATGGAAGTCGGTATATAAGCTTCACACATATAAACGAATATAAATGACTTAATAATTTTCATCCATTTGTAGTTTCATCCATGTGATATTATAATTCACATGTGTGTCAATTGTATCCATATGTGTTCTACCCCTTCATCATCAATATTTCTTTCATTTTTTGGCCAAAGTTCATCCATATAGGTAATTTATTTCATCCACATGGTCAATTGGTAATTTGTATGATCAATTTGATCCACAAACATAGTTTTATCTATCATCAGTTCTATTCATGTAATCAATTACAAATGTGATAAATTTCATCCATGAACATAATTTTATTCATGCATAAATACAATTTTTGTGTTGAAAAATTCTAATTAATAAAGATGTAAAATACACAAGGTCCATGCCATGCTATTTGCATTCGTTAATTGGGTTTTCAAACATAATTGCAATTCACATTGAACTTACATAATTGGAGGTTGGAACATGAATGATTTTTTTGGAAACAATGCAATAAAATTTTCACATTCCAAGGAAATAATTTGTGAAGTTGCCATACCTATTTAGACAATATGTTCTTGGAGGTCGCCACAACGGTTATATTAACAAGATCAAATACCCACCCAACACTAGTTATGACTCCATGTTAATAATGTCAATAACACTAAAACTCTTGTTAAAACTCTTGTTAAGGGTTGAGCTTGTAGACATTTTGGGAGGTTTTCAATCACGAACGAAGTGAGGGGAAAAAAAAAGAGTAAAAATTCGCTGTATTTTTTATATTTGGTTTTCATTGTATAGCCAAAAATAGAAGAATGTTTAAATATTTGTAATTGATTTCTAGTTTATAATAGCCAAAATTGGCTAAATGTTCCTAGGGGATTATTGTCCCCCTAATGCCTATGTACCACTTCAATGGCCCTTTCCCCCAACAAGCCACTAGAATGGATTGTTGGCAACCAAAATTTCCAAAGAGTTTTTCTTTCTTTCTGCAATGCCTCAAAGTGTTGATTACAGACCCAAACATGTGTCTGGGCAGCACCAGATACATCTTGTTTGCCCAAATCAATGTTTTTGCATCGGCAAAAAATTGCCAAATTTTGACCTGAAAATTATGATTTCAACCTATACAAAGGATTTCTCATTGAAAAAATTGCCCAAAATTGCCAGATTTTTTGAAGAAAAAAATTCCAAATTGCCAGATTTTTCTCATAACCTCCAGAAAGTAGCCAAGAATATAGAAGGAGGAATTCTGTTTTTTTTCTCAACTTTTGTATCTAGGATGTAGCCATATTTGGCTAAATTTATTTATGGATGATTGTCACTTTGGCTACATCACAAATTAATCATAAAAAAACACCCTGGCTACCCATAGTCATAGCCATTTGCATTTTCATTGTGAAATCAAATATGGGAACAAATTGATTCTTTTTATTTCCTTTTTTTGGGGGGCTGCCCATAGTCATAGCCATTTGCATTTTCATTATGAAATTGTATATGGAATATATTGATTCTATTTTCTTTTTTTTCCTTTTCTTGGGGGGGCTGCCCATAGTTGTAGCCATTTGCATTTTCATTGTGAAATCAAATATGGAACACAAATTGATTCATTTTGTAGGCCTTGAATATGGGCCCACCCAAGACCCACCCACTACACTACCTTGCTTCAAAAGCTAAAGCAAAATGAACTACAACCCACCACCATTGAAGAAAAAAAACTAAAGAAGGAATGATATTACCCAATTGACAATCAACTTCAGCTAAAAGGATTATTATGAACCCCAATTCTCACTTCCTTAATGGAAGCAAATCAATTGGTGGACACATAAGCCATGAAAAAAACCAAGTTCCTTGGTGAACACATGAACATGTTAACCCCCGGTATGGATTTATTCCCCCCCAACTCACCCCTCCAATTTCTTTCATATTTATCATTGATTCATTCAAACTTTTTTTTGTATAAATTTTCATTTTCATTTAAGGAATGATCATCATTGCAAAACTATTCACGGATGTCCTTAACATCTCATATGCATAAAATTGAAGAAAAACACACCCTATACATAACAATTGGAGTTATACAATATAAGGATGTGTTTAGCAACCTAGCATGATACCATTAACATGTTTCCTAGTGGAATCCAACAACATTAGAAACATTTTTCATATATCATTCGACCTAACTTTTGACCAATCCAAACAACTGTTGCAAAACATAGAAATCACAAGCATGAAACTTGTACATATCACCAAAAACATGAACTCCTCAAGTACCAACACCAAAGACATTCAAAGTTCTAAAGTGTTTAGTTTGAGGGCAAAAATCTCCTTCGATGGTACCATTAGGCACCACCTTCCCAAAATCACAAGAAAGTTGGACCTAATTTAAGAAATAAAATTCTATCTATTTCTACATTGATTTATTTGATTGGATTAGGTGAGCTACGTTTTCCCCATTTATGCACACACTCATGAAAAATAATGAGCACTTAAAAACCTCTCATCTGCATTAACATTTCGATTTTTGAACCATTCCTAACCCAATTCTTGACTTTTTTTTAAAAAGGTCCTTACACATACACATTATATATTTTTTCTTGTTTATTTAATACATGCATAAAGGGATGATCCAAAATAGTCATTAAAATTTTAAAAAAGATTATATAGTTATCATTTGTGTTTTTAACATCAAAGGCTTTTTAGGACTTCATGATCTTGATTTCAAAAATTCATAACTAGATGAAAATTGATTCAATCAATTATTTATAAAAGACATCAAGTAAGTTGACATTTTAAGTATTTTAAAAAACTACCATCCAAGGAAAATTCTTAAAAAATTGAGTCATTTAATGTTCATGATAAAAAAAATCCCTTGTGTTACATTTGTGAAATGTTTTCCTTACACATTCATTTTCTACATCAAAACACATTTTTTTCACTACTACCAAAGTGGGGTGCAATTTATTAATTTAAATCACTATGGCACCTTAAAAGTAAAATAACTTCATTGCATTTTACTAATTTCGCCATGGTGAAAATTATTTCACTATAATATCACTATGTAGACATCATGTTTCATTACTAGTTAACATAATTCATTATTACAATTTATTATAGTAAATAGGTTTATTTCTATGTTTTTAAAAATATTTTATCTATGCTACTTTATGATATACCCTATATTATTTTTAACTACTTTAGTTATTCTAACTTATATTTTATGTTATTATAGGCTATTATAAATTATTGTACCTTAAATTATTATATTTTTATTTTACCTTAATGTATCTTAATTAGTTTATTATAAGCTTTTAAGTTATTATAAATTAAATTATTCAACTAACTTTAGGGTATACCTTAAGTTATTTTATTTTAAATTGTTATATGTTATTTCAAGTTATACTTTAAGTTATTCAAGGTCATTCTACTTTATGTTATTATAAATTATTTTATCCTAAGTATAATAACTTCAAATAATCTAAAACAAAATATAATGACCTAAGGTAAAAATAACTTAAAATAAAATAACCATTAATAAAATAGCCATCAATAACCATCAATGGCTTACAACGGAATATTCATTAATAACCATTAATCAAATAGCCACCAATAGCCATTAATATAATACCAATTAATAATCACCAATATCCACCAATAGAATAAGCACCAATAGCCAATAATAGAATAGCCGTCAATAGCCAATAATAGAATAGTCATCAATAGCCATTAATAAAGTAACCACCAATAGTCATTAATAAAATAACCACCAATAGTTAAAAATAAAATAGCCATCAAGAGAATAACCACAAATAGCCACCAATAGAATAACCACAAATAGCCACCAATAGAATAACCACAAATAGCCACCAATAGAATAATCACAAATAGCCACCAATACAATAACCACAAATAGCCACCAATACAATAACCACAAATAACCACCAATACAATAACCACAAATAGCCACCAATACAATAACCACAAATAGCCACCAATACAATAACCACAAATAGCCACCAATAAAATGACCACAAATAGCCACCAATACAATAACCACAAATAGCCACCAATAAA
>Ga0209208_10002773_pt1 | contig 25171 bp, 18 predicted proteins | sample S1TSphfallax_3_FD_187694 | JGI IMG/M metagenome (GOLD analysis project Ga0209208, IMG submission 187694) | Host-associated microbial communities from peat moss isolated from Minnesota, USA - S1T2_Fd - Sphagnum fallax MG (SPAdes) (version 2) | ecosystem: Host-associated > Plants > Peat moss >...
GCCACCTTGCATGGCACATGTTATGCATTTAAGATGAGCTACAAGGCTATGCTAGAAAAGTTGGTAAATGTTTTTATGGACACATTATCACCTTGCAAGTTTGTTTTGAGTTCAATCTGTCACTAGACCATGTTGAGTCAAGCAATAAACAAGAGTAACAAATAAAATGTAGTTCAATCCCCAACACGAACATACACATACCCACCATTACCATTGATGCTGAATAGGAAATCGTTCTTTAAAGTTATTTGATTTAACACTTGTATGATCAATATTATTATTATTATGAATAAAAGATATGACACAATGATTGAAAGTGTCTTTAATATGTGGAACATCTAGGTTTCAAATATTTTTATAACCATCTTGTTCTCAAATGGCTTTTATTTGGGAAAAAACATGGTTGTTTGTAAACAATTTCAATGGGAAATCGTTGTTAGTTCCCCAGTTAGTCAAGGGAATAGTTGGCCCACAAGGCTAGCCCAAGTTGCCCAAGGAAAACCTTCCTTTCCCAACTAGATATAAGTGTTCCCCAACCATTCATTAACTAGCCAACACAACCACTTGTTAATTGGGGAAGGTAAAGTTGAAAAACTTATACAATGAATGAAAATCTAGAGAAATGATGTGACATATTCATCCATTGGGTGGCCTTTTAAAAATTTCAAGACATTGCAATTTCCTTGGATGTTTTCACCAAGTACATGTAGTCAATCTCCCTTAGGAAAACATGGCCTCAATTTCCCTTCTCATTCAAGATCTTGGATCATATTATTTTTCTCCCCTAAAAGCAAGTGGAATATGAGAAGTACAAATTTACTTTCACTAGCAAAGTGTACCCAAATTCGTCACTTGTGTGGAAAACATCTCACTTCCCTTTATCTACAATCCCTTGCACGAAGTGGGGTCAAGTTGCACATGGAAAACAACATCCCAAGAAATTATTTTATTCACAAATGGGTTTTTAAAAGCTTTCATGTTAATAAATAGGCCATAAAATCAAATTATTGTTAAGAATAAAATTTGAGCTCAAGATCTTGTACCTATAGCATAGGATGGGTTTGACATACAAGGGTTAATTTTAAAATATGCCCATTCTAACACAAAGGTACATTAAATTCATTAAATCTCACACAACACAAATAACAAAGAGGTGAAACTTGCATGTCTTAAGTTATGATCGTTCATGCACCAAAAGTTTGGTCTTTATGTCAACTACATTTGACGGTGCATTCATTACACCCACCTTAAGACCTTGCCCTATGGGGATCACCAAACACACATAAGCCTTGCTTTGTAAATTCTTTTAGAATCAAAACAATACATGGGTTCATTGTCTCAAATGTTCTTCACATAAAAAGACCATTACAAGGCCTAAAAGTAGGATAGTAACATGAAAGTATGAGAATGAATTAAAAGTTTCAACCTTAACTCGTTAAATACTTGAAGGAAAAGTGAATGGATCATCCACCCTTTTCATCTAGGTTTAAGAAATGTTATGATTCATTAACTTTAGGCCAATAATATTATGGTATGTAATAATCTTCTAGAAAACTTATCCTCTATGTACATGAATGGGTGGAAGCACGATAAAATCAATGCAAAAATATTTGTTTCGCTTTTATTAATGTAAGGGTCAAAGCAAGATAATTTGTACAAGCAACTTTTACCTCGTCAAAAAAATGACAATAGCCATAAATAACTTTGGTATGTTGAAATTAACAATATTACTTTTAATGATTGATATGAATACATGCTTTGAATTTATGACAATGATATTGAATAATCCTTTATTTAATATATGAGTTTTAATATTATTTTTAAAAATGCATCTACTTGCAAGATATGTGAACATTATACAAATTGAATTGGAAGTAGTTGTAATATTGAATTTTTTTTCTATTTTTAAAGTCGTGGGCTCCTCCACTGACTTTATGGTAAGTTGAATACAAAATTTGAAAATCTTTTATTTCTTAAAACTAAAAAAAACTTCCATATATACAAATTTACATCTACATGTTTGAGCTTTGAAGGAAAAAAAAAATATTAAGATACACATTTTTTTCAAAAAAATAATTCAACTTACCATAAACTCAATGCAAGCGCCCATGATTTTATATTTCCATTTATAAAAAGTTCTAATCTATTACAATTGTTTATTTCTTTTATTTATTTTACCATGTTTCACTTGTCATGGATAAAAACATGCAAGTAACATTGAAATGAATGGAAGTACAATTAAAAATCATCCATGCCTCCTATTGAACTTATGAAAATCTAATTGTAAAAATATAAAAATATTTTTTTTGCATTGAATATAAACTCATTCAAAAAGAGATTTTCTTTTGGTATGGGGATATTTTAAACAGAAAATATTCAATAAAATATCTATTTATTAATTTGAAGTATAAGGATCATTGTATTCTTAATCTTAAGATAAAAAACAAATTCTACTTTCTATTTGTTGGAATTTATTTCCTCTTTATCTTATTGTTATATGTATTTTGTAACAATCCATGCTACAAAAAGTAGATTACAAAACTTTTTGCATATTATGTTTATGTATATTTATTATATTACAATACGTTCATTCATTTTGAAATAAAAAAGTAATATATAACACTATTTTGGAATGATATAAAATGTTATAACAATATTCATTTTGTTCAATTTTTGCATGTGTACATGTGTGAATACATCAAAATTTGTGTGTAAGTTCAATTGTGTGGGGATTTTAAGAATTGACCATTTAAAGTTAGAACTTGTACCTTAAAATTGACTTACATTCAACTCTTTTGACATGATTAGTGATGCACCCTAAAAGGTTGGTGACAAGGCATCACTTGGTAAATTTTCTAATAGAATGCAATGGTTTAAAGTTGAAAGCATTCACTACTATTGAACAAGTTATTTTGACTTGAGAATCCAACCAACAAGGACCCCATTTGGACAAGCATCAAAAAGACCATCTTGTCAATTTGGACAAGTTGATTTGGAGTTGTCTTACGTGACTAGGTGGTCTTTTTCACTAGTAAATTTTTTGGACTATTTGAATATTCATTTTGACTACTAATAATGGACCATCTGATTAATCAAATTTCTACCCAATTTTTTTTTTTGGATAATTACCCAAAAAAAATTGTGTAAGTAGGTTTAAGTAGGTATGTAAATAGGTCATAAAAAGGTAGGCAGGTAGGTGGTAGTCTAGCCTAGCTTAACTAACTTAACCTAGTCTATTTAACCTTCTTAACTTAATCTAACCTAACTTAGTTACTTACTTTAATTTTTAAGCATGTATATAGGCTATAACTATTAAGAATTGAACCCCTCACCTCCCTAATGATAAACCAAGTTCTTACCAATGGACTACACCTTCCAATGTTGGCAAAATTTGTCAAGTATTTTGTTTCACTTGTTTATTTCACATCAATAACTATGTAAATAAATAAGAAAGTTAGGTAATTAATAGGTAGGTTGCATGATGCTTGGTAGGTAGAAAGGTAGGTAAGTAGGTAGCTTGTAGTCCATAGGAGGTAAGTATATAAGTAAGTGGGTAGGTAGGTAGGTATGTAGGATGGTAGGTGGGAAGTAGAAGGTAAGTAGGCATGTAGGTTTGTAAGTTGGTAGGTGGGTAGGTAGGTAAATTGGTATACATAGGTAGGCCTAAGTTATTGCATAGCATAGTTAGTTTGACCAATTAGGTAACATAGGATGTCCCATTTAACTATAACACCATTGTCCATCTTGAGTAATGATGTCATTTTGCTTTGTTCAATTTGACTAAATGTCCTAGTTGACTAAAAGTCATTGCTCATTTTAACCAAGGTAGTCATTTTTTTGTCCAACTTGACTAGATGTTCAATTTGACATATAGTCAAATAAGTCACTTTAATCAAGTTTATCAATAAAAAATACACATGTCATTTAAGCCATGGGCTTGTTAAAAAAATGTACATATCCAATAATAAAAAAGGACTTATTAATCAACTTGAAACCATTTTTAAAAACCATGAATTGTAGTAGTGATTGGACATGTTGTTTACCTTTGCACACCAAGACAAGTGGGTTATGGGGGAGCTTCATAATAAAACCAAGATAAGTTCATAAGTTGAGCTCAAGAACATTTCAAATTACACATTAAACAAAGAAGAAACGTTACTTGTGTTTTTAAAGTTGAAATGGTGCATGGATAAATCATGGATTCCTAAGGTTCACCATGGCCTTGTGGGCATTTTCTTCCTTTTAATATTTTGTTTCATGCAGGGTTACATCAAAATGACAATTTTTTTGGAAACCTCCAAGTGGGAGTCCCAAAACTTTTAAATTATGAATTTCACTTTTTTGGGGGTTCAAAACTTTTTCATTTCACATCTGAATCAAAATCTTTCAAACAAGGCTGATTTTTTCACATGTGACAAGGCAAATGAAAGGCAAAAAACTCAAATTAAAGTTTATTTGTAAAAAAGAAATGCAAATTTTGAAAATTGCCTATCACATTAAAAGTCACAAAAATTTCTTGTCAAATGAAATCTAAGGAAAAAAGGGCCTTCCACCAATAGGAATGGAAGTTGGTAATTGGATTGATTTTGTATTTATTATTGGAATGCACAACTATACAATTTTGGTAGAGTGCCTAAAGCCTACCCATGTATTTTTAGCCTCTAGCCCACTCTTTCCAAACCGCCCAATGACCCACCTTAAATCCTCTTGAAAACCCTGAGATTATTTTTTTGACTCACCTTTCTTGGGTTTTTGGTTTGTACACTTGAAAACATCAAAGCACCTTGTACTTGGATGTGTAGTCTAACAACTTCAACTTGAATTGTCATAGACCATTGGGTTCTTCCAAGTTGGGAAGATTGAGGAAAAACCCACAACAATGTACTTTGTTATCTTTGTTTAATGGGTAGAGTTCAAAAAGACAACTTGATGATATAGAGGAGCAAATACTTTGATATCATTTACCATGCTTATACTATAATCTTCTCTTTTTCATTTTTGAGAGGTAACATCGGTGGTAATCATCCCACAAGAGATTTAACATTAATGGTGATGATTCCATCTAAATATTTCATTAATGATCCAACAAGTTTTGATAAAACTATCATAATTATAACATTAGAAATAAATAATAAAAATCTATTGAAAACCACTTTGTGATTTGATGCAACTTGGCACCCTAAACCTTGTGTCAAAACATAACTGGCAAATTTAATGTGGTTGTTTTAAATTGTTGTCATGGACCATGGTGGGTGTGGATGTAGTTCATGCTAGAAAAAAAACCATTGTTAAAATATAATTATGTAGATGTTATACAATGTATTCATTGTTTTGACAAGCTGATCTTGACAAACTGAAACAACAATGTTTCATAGTACCCAATAATAATTGAAGCCATAGATTATCAAATGTCACAACCTATGGCATGCTTGTCATATTTTGACGCCTTTAAAATGTATTCAAAATCATAACATGTCCTTGTGAATAATACTTGTGAGAAATTATTTTTACAACTTCCACATGATTGCTATTTTTTTTCACAAAATGAAAATTCAAACATAGAATTTTTTTTGAAATTAAAGGAATTGCACAATTTAAACCCTCTTCTATTTGTCAAAATAACTATAATCAAACATTCAAAGCATCATGGAAAATGGTCAAGAAGTGGCTAATGCATTTCAAACCTAAAGATGGGCCACCAAATATTGGTTTCATGGAATGTGTTGCTTGTGTTTAATTACATATCAAGTCCCCACGGGGTTTTGGGGAGGTTGTTAAATGATCCAAAAAAAAGTGTTTGTGACCATGAAAAAAAAATGAACACAAAATTCTAGTGGCTAGATGGGAAGCTAGACATTTTTTGTCATCTAGTATGGTTCCTATGTCTATACATGTTCAATGTACATGCTCTTGAAAAAGAACATGCTAAAATCATTACTTGCACGAAGGTTTTTTTTTCACCATTACTTAATATTGTTCCATTTTGAGTTATGAAAATGAATTGGAATTTTTAAGGGATTAGGACATTCCTCTTATGCCCATCAATGATCAACATAGAGTTTATACATCAAAATCATTTGTTCTTGAATTTTTGTGGGCATTGTCTAAGCATTTCAAAATATATTGCATGAGAATGCTTCTACATCTCATGTGTACTCCATCCTTGTTGATGAATCAATTGATCAAAACATGAAACAACACTTGATAATTCATTTATGTTATTTGGGTTTTCAAGGGGGGACTATCAAATGACATCTTTTTTGGAGGAGTTGGTTATCATGGATGCCACATGAGAAAATATGTTCATTGTCTTGTTTTTTTATTGGAGAAACTAGGTTGGGATCTATCAAAATTGGTAGCCCTTGCTACTAATGGGGCAACCTTTATGATAGGATGCAATCAGAGGTTGTCCATTCAATTATAAGAAAAAGTTCCAACATTGGTAAACACACATTGTGCAATTCATTAGGACATTTTTGCAATAGGTGATGCATTTAAGGTTGTATCTAAGTTGTTAATTTTGGATGATTTTGCAAACAAGGTCTATACTTGGGTAGAAAAGAGTTGTAACCGATGAAAGGAATTAAGTAGCCTCATGGATTCATTTGACTTGTTATTAACCATCTTGCAATTTCATTTGATTCATTGGCTTTCTCAAGGTCAAGTTTTGGAAAATATTTTATATTACATGCTAGCTATACTTCATGTTTTTCAAGTATTAGAACCCTATTGGTATTAATAAGTTACCACCTTTCAATTTCAATTCATGCTTCATCTTGTGGTTGATGTCTTGGTGGAGTTGAATAAATTGAATGAAAAAATCCAATATGACATGGTTAATATTTCAGCAATCGGGCGTACTGTAGATGCATCCATTTCCATTTTGAGAAACACTTTTTATGTGGCATTGGTCCAAAATTTAATAGGTCGACAAAACATTTAGGACCATTTTTATCAAAAAGATGGGTTGATGGTGCTTTAAAAATGGGGGACAACAAATGACCTTGAAAGTACATATCACCCCATGCACCATGGAAGGGTTTTTGATAGAAATGATAGTTTGGAAAAATGCATGAACATGGGTGTTGAACATGTGCAACCAATTGTGGATAATCTCAATGATTTCTTGACCTTCCTATGTTTAATGCATTTAAGTTGTTTAGTCCCAAGTATTATCCAACATAAGAAGAGACATTGGTTGGAAAGGTTGACATCAAAATTCAAGCTTTTGGAAGTTCAAAGGGATGCAAGTAGAGATGAATTGCTTGAATTTGTGGAGACCTTAAGGCACAAATGGGAAAACAAGTCACTACTTGAGGCTTAGAGGTGTTGTGGAAGTAAGAATGAGTGGTTTGTTAATTGGCTACACCTCATGCAACTTTGGCCAAAAATACTTGTTATTTATACAAGTATTTCTATTTGTGAGGGGGACTTTTCTAAACATAATGCAATCAAGAATCACTTGTGAGCTTCCCCAAAGTTGGATACTTTAGATGCTTTGATGAAAGTTTCATTATACAACATTGAGAGGGCAATCTTTGAAATCAAAACATGAAAAATCATAGGTTTCTTACCTTGGAGTAATTGCCAAAGTTTAAAACTTAAATTGCACCTTTTAAATGAAATTTATGTGAAATGAAAAAAGCTTGTGAACTTGTTATTTGAAAGGCAACTTTTGAAAATTGTCTATTACAATGGAAGTCAAAAAAAAAGTTAGCATGCCATAAAAAAGACATACTAACCTGTCAAAAATCAACACCACTTTCAAAGGCAAACTTGTAACTCTTGAAATGCAATTTGGAATGTTTTATCAAGCTTCTCAATTAACATTGATTTAAGTCTTCAAAACTTTGACTAAATGATTAGGAATCATTTTGGCAATTTGACTTCTAACCCTTGAATTTGCAAATGGCCATAACTTGTGTTATATATCTTTGTTTTATGAATGTGACCTCACTTTGGTGTGATCCTTTTCAAGACTTTTCCAATTTATTAAAGAAGGCCCAATTTGAACAAGGTTTTGATCTTTGAACTTTGATTGAAAAAATTGGGAAACCCCAAGACTTCCAATTCCCAAAATGGGAGTTCAACATGGGAATCTTGAGAAGGAATTATTAGATGAATTACTTGATTGAAAAAATTCAAATATTTTCCCACATCAATTGATTAAATAATTTATTTAAATAGAATATATATATATATTTGTATTTCAAACCAACGAGAAGAACAATGAACTAGTTTTTTTTTCTTTAGATAAAATACTTATGGAATTTTATTTTTAATGATCCATACATATAGATGGCAAATCCACCTGTAATGTTAAACATTAAAATTTTAGCTAAATTTCGATTTAAGTCTTAAATTCAACTAAATTCCAGAATTTCCCATAATTCAAAAAATTAGACCCAAAATTAAGGGCTTCCTCCACAAAAATTCTATTACTCCAATAAAAAATAAATTCAGATTCCCAACTCCAAATCATAGGATGGCCGTCAGATGTGCCATCTAAGAGTAATCCTACCCATGTCCAACCACGACCAATCCATGTGAAAGCCAATGGAGTAGCATCCATTAGTGTTGAATGAGACCATAGACCCCTATAATAATAGAGTAGGGTACCTAGTAATGGGTCTTGAGCTCAATTCCTGCCACCTACATGCAGATGAAAATGATGATGCAGTCAACAAGAGGATGAAAGAGGTTTGGGTATGAAAGAGCTCAATCCTACTACCCAAGTGGTGAAATAAAATCTCGTAGCAATGTGAAGATGAAGATGGTAAATGATATACTACTGTGTTACAAACATAAGTCAATCTTGGCTCAGTTGTTAAGCTAGTGAAAGCTCCAAACCTTCCCAAAGCACACCAAACTGGACACCAAAGCCATGCTGCTGCAAAATCGCCATGCGATCAGGTTTGTTTGTTTCATTCCAAGTTTTGCAGTTTTGGGTGTTGAATTTTGACATGTTTTTGAGCTTGAGTTTTGATTTCCATCAACTATTGCGGGAAATTTGGCAGTATTCAGGTGTTGAATTTGGCAATTTTTTTGAGCTTCAAGTTTTGATTTCCATCAACTGTCTCAGAATTTTTGGCAGTTTTTGGGTGTTGAATTTGGAATGTTTTTGAGCTTTAAGTTTTGATTTCCATCAACTATTGCAGTAATTTGGGCAGTTTTTGGGTGTTGAATTTGGCATGTTTTTGAACTTCAAGTTTTGATTTCCATCAACTACCTCAGAATTTTTGGCAGTTTTCAGGTGTTGGATTTGGCATGTTTTCAAGCTTAAGTTTTGATTTCCAACAACTACTGCAGAATTTGGCCAGTTCTTGGAAGTTGAATTTGCCATATTATAAAAGCTTCAGTTTTGATTTCAAACAATTACTGCATGAAAAAAATTCCCTTTTTCTCAGACTGACATGAAGAGAGCAGAATTATTGACAAATCTGTTACAATGAAGTCATGGAGCAATTAAACTAATGCTATGGCCATCAATAGACATTGGCAAGATTATAGAGAAGTAGAAACAACAATCATAAGTTTTGGTTCAGTACAGTATTGAAGTCAAATCATGTTTATTTACTGATATTGTAATGGGGCAACATGGTCACGTCTGGTACCTAGTGGAAGATCAGGAAAAGAAATGAGGAGAACTTCTGCCTGTCATGGAGACACAGCTTCATGATCAGTCCAATAACAGCAAGTGAAGCCCACAATTACAGAATGGCAGCAGAATTCTGTAGAATGAAACAAGAGACAGGAGGATCAACTGCATTAAAAATATATAGCTTACCCAACTTTTATATCTCAAGGAGTCAGGTTGAGAATTTGGCTCAGTATCTGAAATCAAAACAAAACAGATTCCAGGGAAGCTTTGAAAACTGGAAAATCGGATGGTATCCCAGTCGAACTTTGACATCCTTTTGATTTCACCTTCACCCACCACCTGCCATGGATGAGTATGGTCGGACAATTTTTTCAAATGAACCTCAACAATAGAACATAACCTTTTTGACATTTTCCTTCAGTGGGGGAAGTGGCCGCACTGATCCCCCTGCTGAAACATGGTTAGTTCGAGTGGAAGAACTTGTAGTGCCCATGCTTCTGCCAGCTGGACCCATTCCACTGGTCAATGATCCACTGTCTGAGGACTCTGACTCCATGTAGAACCTTGCACGAAAAGCTGCCAGATGTGCATAGTAGGCAGGTGGAACTGCACAAACATCCAACAAGTAAATACATCAACTATTGTCATTTCAAGCTTTTGAAATACTAAAGAAGAAGAACAAGGGGTCATAAAGTACAGATGCTCACCAATAGAAACAGATCGAGTGCACCGTGCATACCTGATCCAAACAAAACAAAGTATTAGCGAACAAAATTGTGCAAATTTTGAAATCTGGCATTCATACAGATTGACCATTAAAATGCCACTCAACCTCCATCTACAAACTCTTCCCAGCTCATGAACAGACATCAGTTACCAAATGTGCCCCTCAAAAATTCTATTTATAGGAGAAACCATACGTGTAGCAGAGGTTGTTTGTCAAGGACTGCAAACTGTCTGCTGAGAAATTATTCTCATCCCACAATACATGGTAGTGGGCAGGTCTGCTGGTCCCCTGCTCACAAAGCCCAAAAACCAGAATCAGGACTCCATATCATAACATTAACCTCATCAGACAAACTCTATAGCACACTCCCCCAGCTCACACAGTTACTGAGTCCCACTACTTTGATCCATCTTGAATGGAAAATGTTCAAGTCATGTATCTCTCTGCTCAAAACTATGAAGCACAATCTGTGGATTCTCATCTCACTTGTATGGAGATGAGAACCATGCAAATGTGGCATAAAAGGACAACAGCATGTCTTTGAAAGACAGATCAACAGGCAACCTGAATCCCTGCATGGCTGCAAAGATAGAAATCAAATTCTGTAGGGTGGCAGATTTTTGAGTCCACAACTGTGCCTGAAACATTGCCAAACAAAATCCACAAAGCATTAGAGGGCTGACATACACGAGCACAAGTATTTGACTTCAGACTGTATTTTCAGAAAGCTGCAAACTATCTTTTGCTCAAGTGCTCCAAACTAGTGTTCCACAATATCTTTATCTACCTGGAAAATGGCAATTCAGCTAGGCTCTATGTACTTAGCCATGCAACAGATAACGACTCTTGAAAGACATGACTAATTACAAATATTGCTTGTGAAAAATGACAGTAAAATCTGGATGGGTGTTCAATCTTTGCAAGCCATCACACCCTGCCTATCACAAATTCAATCAACTGAAACAATGATGCCAGAGAGATACAGGCACAACAGCAATGCCAAAAGGAAACAACCTGGGAGTATATTCCCACTACGGTCAACAGTGCGGTTGTCATTGTGATTGCTGGCAAAGAGGCGTGTATGGTGACGTTTCTGCACCACCACAAATGTGACAGGTGGCTGGTAGTCTGGCTCAAGTGATGCACAAGCCTTTCGGATGGCATCAAGCTCATAAAGAAGGACTTGATAGAACTGTCCCTCACTTACACCATCCCTGCAACCATGGATAAATTAACAATGAACTTTCATATGCAGCATTTAACTGGCTCAAGAAGAATTCCTCCTATCACTAGTAGGTGTCTTCAATGCATCATCAGAGCTCTGAACATAGCAGAAGATTGGGAGTGTCCCAAAAGTATACAGCACTGATACCCACCAGCATATGAAATGAAAACTTCTGTAACACATTTCTCACTGCAAATACATTAGAGAACTGGGTTCTGGTCAGACAAGGAAAACCTGTAAAAGATGATGCGCTGAGGCTTTTGATGTGTTGCTCTCCGAAAAGATATTAAAAGTTCCCTGTCATAAACAGAGAGGGATCAAACCTCAGTTGAAAGCTGGAGCAAGACATTTTCCCTCATGAAGATAATGAACCAATCTCCACATCACCATTATTGAGTTGAAAGAGAAAAAGGTCCAAAGAAAGGAGTATTACTTTATCATGCCACCTGTACAATGGCCTCTCTGGGGATCCACCCAAGTTTTGTAGAGGTCTTGAATCAACTCCTGTCGGTGTGTTTGAGCACAAACTAGACCAGCGTACTTGGTGACTTCAGGCCAGTCCTGTGAAGCTACCACCTATTTCCATCCAGAATTCCAAGAAATCAACCACCATGCTTTACAACTTCCAACCCCTAACCTACAAGAGCTACATTCAAGAGCTGGAATGCAGCAATTTATGTGGGGACACAGGAAGCTAGAAATCATCAGGTGGCAAAAACTCTGATTAAGAGAAACTCACTGCTGCAATGGAAGGGCTTGAATCCTCTCCCGGATGTGGATGTGTGACATCAGCACCAAATATGATGGTGGGAATGTCACTTACTAATGGGATTCTTCGTGAGAGTGCATCAACCAAGACAGTGTTCCGGCCCCCAACCTGTCCTCCCAGCAAGCCAGTAACACATGAGTAGCCACCCAAATCAACCCTGCAACTGTGCAATTCTCCTCTCCAAGACTTTCAACCTCTGACAGGACTGAAACAATGACAAGTTCATCTCACAAACAATGTACCTTCACATTGATCTTCAGAGCCACATTGGCCAAATACTGTTTGCTCATCTTGTAAACATGCTTGGTCAGACAGCATTGTGACACTACCCCAAGGACAGTCTCACACTGCTTCTTCAAGTCACCTACATCCACAACTACAGTATAAGAAAGCAGTAACAGTCCCCCATACATCTGAGTAAAGTGCAGTCATCCCTAAATGCAAGTATAAACAGAGCAGCTAACTGACTGCCACCACATACCCAGGACCATCAGATCTAGAAGTTCTCAAATTCTGACAGAAAGCTCACTGAACAGCTTACACACCATAAAGTGATCCATTGCTATCAGGCAGAATCGCCACAAGGAGATCTAAGCCTTTGTCCTTAGTCCTTTTCTTAATTTCCTCACACAGATGTGTAAGAGCACGCTCTGAATGCTCTGGGCGCACACTCCGAACTGGAACTATTGGCTCAAGATGAAAATCCTGCTCCATACAACATACCAGCTTTAGAACATTGCAAGAAGGAATGCAATCCAAGCACAAACTGACAGCTGAGATGGTGGAACACATTACCATTCCAGAGGTGTGGCACATTCGAGCCAACTCAGAGCAAAATGCAGCAGCAACATTCTCTTGAACACTTCTTGAAAAATTGAGACAGGCCCAGTGGCTGACAACTCCACCATTCACCATTTTCTGCAAATCGGAGAATATATAAATTACCAGTAAAAAGTAATGCTGTACCCATTGATAAGCCAGCACTACATCTCAGGTCACCTAATCTCTGGACCAACAGTAGAGGCAAATTAGTGACATTGACACCATTAGGTGCCAAGAGCTGGTCAGCATCCTGAAAGATGGTCACACCACGTTTTTAACATTGGCATGAGACAGGCCAAAGCAGACAACAGGCACACATCCAGAATAATAATCTGAATAAGCAACATAAGTGATTGACTGACAACATAAGCTGGTGCAACTTCTCCTGCAAATCATGACTTTCTAATTGCACAATAGCTGCAAGACATCTTCATCACAGCAGCTTCAATCCAGCAAGTACAAAAGAAGTTGTCATGACCTGAACACAGCAATTTTGCATACCTTGTTCATCATATTCCACTGTCCCACTTGAGGAAGGCATTCTTTCTCTCTCCCAGTATCATGATACTTGAGCTACAAAGTCACCCAAAATACAGTAAGAATCAATTGCAACAGGTTAGATCTAGCAGGCACTTGTCAGATACACAAGCATGTGGTGGGAAGAGACAAACCCGAGGAGCTGGTAGAATACGAGCCTCCACTTGTGCAAGGTGAGCACTGATGCGAATACCAAATTCCTGTGCATATGGATCCTGATGGTATGCATTATGATTCACAGTCTGCAACCCACCCACAAAAGACACACATGCCAATTCAAATGATGGAACTACACAAAGATGCATAGGCATATTGCACATTTGAAAACACTCAAGAGAGCCATCAGCACAAAGTCCATACAAATTGAAAAAAGAAGAGACATCCACTAACTCCTGATCAACCAGAACAGCTACAGGCAGACTCCAGAGCAAACAAGAACCTGCAAAATATCCTTCTCGCGTTCATAAGGTCGCTGGCAGGTGACTTTCAGGAGAGCTGTAATCTGCTTTTCATTCAAGCGCTTTGAGTACCGCTGACCTTCCACAATTTTGCACACCTCCATAGGAAGATAGTTGGGTCTTTTTTGATTGCCAACTTGAAGGCATGGCAAGAATGGGTGGCGAATGACATACCCATATGTCTCTTTAAAGTATTCAGTGACAGACTTCATAGTCCCCCTCTCATCAACAGGGAATCTGCAGGAAGAACTCATTGTGAACCTGGTGGCCTCTATCCAAAACACCCATGACTACTTTGACCTTTTCCAGACTCCATCCAATTGCAAACTGAAAAGATGAGCATACCACATTAAAGGTACAACTAAGTTAGGATGCTGCATACACAAGCTCATTTGTGGCTAGTTTTGTGAGCCCTGAAACTCGGTATTTCCGTCGCATACTTCCACGATGTGTGACCTCAACCTTCACACCATGCAAGGTTTTTTTGATCTGCAAGTCCAGTCCCCCTTTAGTGCACAAATTGAATTTAATTGATTCCATGGGCAAAGAAATTCCTCAATCATGATACAGACACCCAATAAGGTATGAAGTGAACTTCAGAGATGTCTCAACAGAGGCTGCTGCCAAATCCAAAATCAAGATTTTCTTTTAGGGATTAACTGATGACCACTTCGACAGAGCACAGGTATATAAGCTAGGTTCTAATCACAGACCTTTATTCGGTCAGCATCCGTTAATCCCCTTGATATATCCTTGTTCAGAAGATCCCGAATGAACTCCATCACAGTTTTTGGCTCAATGAAGGCCGTTGATGACATGTCTGTGACAAACCCACAAGCCATGAGATCTAGAATTCACTCCATACTTGAAGAATCCACAGCATCCAGACTGGTGAACCCCAAGTACTTGCCACCACAGGGTACAAAATTGCCAAATTTCCTGGACAGCATGTGCTGAAAGCAGAAACCTGACCCGACATCTAAATGCTGCCATAAGTTGCCAAAGTCTGCTTGCGACATATTGCACAAGTCAAAGTACAACAACCACTTGAAGGTCAAGGGTCTTCTCCTCTTACCAATGTTTAGGGACAGGCCCATCTGAGTTGGGCGTATACTTTGGTAGAAACCGCGCCAGCTTTCCAGTCCATCTCCCAGTGACTGTCTGGTACCAAGGTTTGGAGAATAGAAGGAGCGGCCAACAGGGGAGTATCTGCACAACAAGCAAGCATACAATGTTTCCCAAACAAATCTCATTTCAGCAAATTAAATTTGATTGCAAAAAAAGAAAGTGACCATCTAGCACATTCTCTGAGTACAACTGTGGTCCAAACCAGTCCTTCACCCAAATTAAAGTTTCTAGTCCACACCTAAGCATTGTGAGGAAACTACAAATCAACATCACAGACATACCATACCAATAAAAGTGATAATATTCATGAATGAAGGAAATATCATAAGCTAGGTTTTTCTTTCAGCAAATGAGGTTCAGGATACTGAGTGGAACCCATCTAGACTGAGAAAGAATGAAAAAGGAAAGATGAGAAAGCCAGTATTGTTACCGATGAGTTGGGAGCTCCCTGAGGACAATGTCAAGAACCTGCAAAGCTTCCTGGGGAGCATCTGCTTGGCGGCCAGCCAAGAATTGACCAAGATGGTGCAGATCAGCACGTGCTGCAAACTTAATCACCACCTTGAAATTCCGTTCCCTTCTGCAATTACAACCAAACTTTAGCTTTGATCCATCCAGATCAATCCAGTGTCATAGGACAATCTGGGCAGACTCAATGCGGTTTGCTTTTAGTGCAAACCTCTGATGTGTGCAAGACAGCGTTTTATTAAAGTGATAGATATGGCACCTTGCCCTCAGTGAAGTGCCATAGTTTTCTGAGCATATCAACATCTATGGAACACCTGTGACAACTATCAGAAATGTCGGAGTGATCAGGATGACAAACAACTGATAGACCACATACTGCTGTTGTAGTAGTAATAAAAGCTTTAGCCTCCACACTGCAGTCCTAGTTTGTAAAGATGCATTCAGTTGTACTCTACTCTGAAGAGTCATGAGTTGCACGTCCAGACATATTCCCTCCCAAGGAAACTATATTTCATATATATACAAGTAGTTGAAAAACCCCCAATCCAATTGTGATTGATATAGCCTTGATTCAGGAGCCTGTTTCACCTTTGAGTATTGCTACCATCATCTTCCCCAAGGAGGCTGATTTGGAACTCCTTGGACGGGAATGGCAGAGGCCCTGCAGTATACAGGCTTTTCCGGCCATCATATACAGGCAGCCTGTGGGCCAAGGCAGTCTCTCTATACAGCTTCACTAATTGCTCCATAACAGCCCTATTAACACCTCGAGATGTCACCTCCGGTGTGATTGCAACCTGCCAAAAACTCAACATTTGGAATGCCAACCATTTTGGTCATCTGGCCCATGCACAATTCTGAGAACCAGTAAATCCCAAAGTATGGCATGATCTATCATGACTAACTAATCCCCCACACTGCTACAAGTAGCATTTCTCACAACAAGTTCTACCTGTTTTAGGCACCCTTGAAGTCTGAGTCTGACAAAACTAATTTTGTAAGAAGCAGCTCGTGTTCCTTATATAACCTGCAGAGGACCAAGAAAACTTACATCATACTGGTGAAGGTCTTTGTCTGGAAGGTCAGCAAAAAAATGATTTGCCTTCACCATACACTTCTGGCCCAACCTGCCCTTACCAGGCCGCAATGGAAATCGAAGAGCCTTGCTGGATACTGGCACTTCTCCAAATTGTGGTGAAGGGGGGCCTGTATCCTCAGCAGGTGAAATGTGAACTGGAGGTGGAGGCATGGGTCGTATCTGTAGACTGCCAAACTGCTGCTCAAACATCACTTGGCCAGGAACAAACCCCACGGCTGCTGCTGGACCCACTGCTAAAGCAGGTGGGGCAGCTGCATATTGCTGCGGCACTACATATACAGGTGGAGGCTGTGATGAGGAAGCTGGCTGGGCCACATGAGCCCTGTGTTGCATCCCCAATGGTATCATCTGTGAAAACTCTGCAGATTGGTCTAGTGCAGCAGACTGGGGAGCATATATCGTAGGGGGAGGATAGACCTGAGCCACAGGCTCCACATACTGCTGTGGTGTTTGACCCCTGTATGACTCAAATTGAGGGCCAGAAGAAGGGCCTGCTCCACCAGGCAGAGAAGTATTGGCCACATTGTACTGAGGCCCTTGGCCTCGACCACGACCTCTTCCGGGGCCTGGGCCACGTCCTTTCTCTCTGCTAGAAGCCTGAGCTTCACCTTCATAATGCCCCTGCCTACCTGGCTGTTGCTGTACAGGTGCAGGTTGTCGACGCCGCTGCTGTGAAGCTGCAGGCAGCTGAGGCTGCTGCTGTGGTTCAGCTCCAGGTGGGGCAGCTGCAGCTGGAGCAACTGCAGCTATAGCTTGAGCTGGAGCCACCACTGGTGCATCTCCTTGAGGAACATCCTCGCCTTGTCGGGGCGTCTTCCGTCTCCTTGGCATGGTTGTTAATTAGTCTCCTCTGCTAGGTGGGAAACAATCCAAGAGAAAGTGCCAGTGGCAGCAGTTCAAAACCACTGTGGATCCTAGTTACTGGAGCATTACCTCAGAGCAGGGCCCTGCACATCAGCACATGACAAGCAAGAACAAAATTCACAAAATCCATCAAGGAAATCACAGAAGGAAAAACATTATTCAACACCTGGACAACATCAGAGGAACATGAATAATGGGAGCAGAGCTGCCACTGTTGGAACAACTGTCTAAACAATCTACTCACTTAGAGCAAGAGCACCATGCAAGTTGCAGTCAAGCTTAGATCTCCAACTGTAACAACAACACATCGTCCCTGAGGAATTGAAACCCCGTGAACAGCTCCCAACGAGTGTGAACTCTCATTGCAAATGGAGACAAATACTGACGAAATCGATCAAATACCAATTGGTGCGATCGGAACCAGAAAACGTAAGCAAGGTGGCCATCAACGCCCTCAAAGCTAGGGTTAGGGGCTGGGTAAAACCCTAGATTGCGGCTATGCGAGGGTTTTGCTTTCCCCCCCTACACCACTTGCAAAAAGTGGGGCCTCAGCTCAAACCCGTACGCCTGGCTAGTCACGTGAACGGCTCCCCAAAATCCAAGACAACAAACAAGCACTGCAGACGAAGACAAAACAGGACAAAAAAAACAACGAAAACGTCTCAGCAGCATGCAGCATCCACAACAGATCCAGAGATACATACCTCTTAGAAATTCAAGCTCCATTTTTGACTGGTATACACAAAGTCAACCTCCAAATTCTCCGCATTCATTCCCCACTAGATCAAGCTCGGAACTGCTATCGTCGAGACACAAGTCTCATCGAGCATCCTCCTAACAAATCGAGTTGGTTCGATCTTCTTCACCGGCACATCTCCGCCTGCATAATACTCCAGAAAGAATCCGTTGCAGCGACAAGAAATTGCTGTAGATCTTTGTCGCAACATGTGCAGATCTCTGTTCCTGTCTGTCGAGCTCTAGAGCTTTGGTGCACAGCACTCTCTTGTTCTCTTCTGTTCTCTCTCGAGCGCGAAGGGGCGGAAATCTGAAGCGCGCAGGAAAGCGAATGAGCGTGTGCAAGGGGTTTTGTGGCTACGTGCGCGAGACACTGTGGGAAGAGGAGCCTGGAGGCGAGAGACAGGCTTCAGTGGGGCGGGTCACCCGGGAAAACTTCGGGCACCTAGTAGCTTCCAAACCTACTGCCCAAGTAGTGTCCATTTGCTAGTTCCTCATTTTCTTCATACTTACCAAAATTCCTATGGGATTAACAATAAATAAATAAAAATTAAATTAAAAAATTAGAAATTATATTGGTTTTACCAATTATTTTTTTTTCCAATTTAAATATCTTTTTTCCATTGAATTTTTTTTCCCCAATTTTATTTTATTTCCAATGACAATATCTTTTTTTTACCATTGACTTTTAGCCTCTTTTTTTTTTGGGTCAATATTTCTTACCTGCCCCAAAAAATAAATAAAAATTTCCATGTTCTTCATTTTGGGTGAACATTTTTTTGAGTTACATGTGACAATTTTAGTACACTCTTGCTCTAAATTTAGTTTCATAACTCATAAATGGTATAGTTAATATTGGGAAATAAATGGGTTTAGTAGGTATATTGTTCCTTCTATTAATATTTTTAATTAGGGTTGGTAGCTTGGTCTTAGTATTGTGCACATTTTTAGAATTTATATGCCTATTACCATCCTAGTCTTGGTATTGAATCATTTTTAAAAAACATTTCATATTAGCTTGGTATTGGGTCCTCAAAATTAAAATTTTAAAATCTCAAATGAGGCAAATATTATATACCGGTATTAAGACAAGGGAATTTCAAGATTTCAAAATCCTTGCCAATGTTGGGCAAATTCTTTACTTTTATGAAGAACCTTTGATTTCAGATTTTTTTAAAAAAAATTAAAAATTATCTTGATTTCACTCTCAAATATAAATGAAACCAAGAATGTGATTTTGGATAAATAAAACAAGGTTCCAATTCCAATTCTAGTTTAAAAAATCAAACCGGAATGGTTCTAGTCCAATTTTTATTAAACTATATTGGAATTGGGAGTTACAAATATTTGGACTAATTTTAGACTTAATTATTTATTTTAGAATTTTGTTAACCTAATATAGTTTGGATCAAAAAAAATTGTTAATTTAAGAAAGAAAAAAAATTTAGTAATTATTCATACATCATTTGGTGACCCCCAAAATAAAAATAAAACTCCAATTTTCCTAACTTCCAAATGATTAATTATTAAACTTTCAAAAGTTCATAATCAAATAAATTAACTTACAAAAGTGATTAACCTTAAACCCAAAGTTGGTCCTTAAGAGATTAGTACTTATGATGGTGGTATTCCCACAACACATATGTGTTTAATAATGAATTTCAATACTAGTGTACATATCATTTGAACCATATATCATGTGTAAGCCTCTATATACCAAACCAACACTAATATGACACACATATTTAACTAATTTCACACTTAACTTTCATTCTGAACTTAATTTAATACACAAGGATTCCAAAACATATATGGTGGCCATTGAATAGAACATATTTCAACCATTTTTTCATGTAATTGCATGAATTTTCAACAAAAAGTTGAATTTGACATTAAATTCAACAAGCTAGAGAACAAAAGTCACCAAATAGGACATATTTCCACCAAATTTTCATGTAACTTCATAAATTTTCAAGAAGAAAATGGATTTGACATCAAATTCAACATGGTGCAAATGTCGGAACTTGTCTAGTGGCCACCCAATAGGAGGGATTGCCACCATGCCAACACACATTTTCATAATTTTTGATTAAAAACTTGAATTTCCATTCAAATTCAATATATGATTTTTGTCCAGTGGCTTCCCAATTACCAAAATTTCAAGCATGTTTTAATTAATTTGCATAAATTTTGCACAAGAACTTAAGTTTGGAAACTCCTCAAAGTTCATAGTCAAATCAATGTGGTGTTCACCAAATTTCGAATAATTATTTTTGTCTTCCTAGCATCAATTGCAAACAATACCTTCAAATTAAAATTTGTTGAATTCACTATAAATTGAATCGATTGGTTGAAATGAAGGTTAAACCTTACAAATCACAAATCATAATTTAAGTGCATGATTGCCACTTTTTTTTTGTATGTATCATTAATGCCAACAAACATTGACAAAAATTTCATACACCCATGACAATAAAAAAATAAAATTAAACATATCATCTCTATAATAGTTTTTCATGCACACTTAAGATGACATTTTAAAACAAGCAATCTCCATATTAACAAAGATTTGGCACATTGGAATATTTATAAAAAGGATAAACATTAATATTCTTCTCAACGAATGCACACAATCCCATTTGAAAAAAAGACTAAATCTACTTTAGAAACCATAAAATATCACTAACATTTCTACTTCATCTTCATAAAAAATTTGATTTACAATTACAATGCACAATAATTATTGTTAATTGCATCAAGATTAGCTTTTGCCTTAGATGCATGGCCACATTAATACTTATATTGGAATTAATTGTTGCTTCTAGCCAAAAAAAAGAACGTGATAAAAAAGATTTCAATCCATTGTTTTGGGTCCACATTATTACACTTCCACTTTCTCAACCAACAATTATGATACAATTCCTCATCATTCTTGGCTCCCTTTCTCACATGAACCCACCATTGAACATAGACTTTCCTATAATTTTCATTTTATTGATTTCTTACAACATCACTTTCAGCCCTTCCCATTTAAATAGGATAGATTGTAAAGTCTAAAGGTTACACAAGAACAAAATGACTAGCAAACAAATCATGAAAATGCATATATGTAGTAGTGCTCAAAGAAGGGCACATGCTTCTGGGCCATAATATGGAAGGATGACAGGATCTTCAAGGTCAACATCAACAACAGTACGAATGGATGCGCGTTCATAATTAATTCTCCAATTGCTAGAAGGCCAAAAGCCTTCCAACAAAACAAAACTCTTTCATGGGATAAATATTAATAATAGTTCCAAAATGTTATTTCACATAAGGACCCGTAACTCTAAAATATGAATCATCCTTTGACATCCTAAGTTTCCAAAATTCAATATACTTCGAAATCCCACTACTAACGAACCTTTCTTCCTCACCTACCTTTAATTCATCATTTCCCCATATTGGACAAAACGGAACAGGATTCAAAACCTTCACCAACAATTTTGCATGTCATGTGCCATCCTCTTTCCACAATTGTATGATCGAGCCATCTGTAGGGCTCCATAAAACATTAGTAAGATATACTTTGTATTGCATCATTAGCCACCTTACCTCGTCCACAAAAAACCAAAACAAATGCATCTTTGTATGACCGACAAGGATGTTCGGGCCATCATTCAAATATCCATTGACCAAAGATTTGAAATTAAAGATTTCTTGAAAGAGTTGTAGACTGAATGGATGATCTTGGGAAAGACGAATGCTTTCATCAAATTTGCCATGACATAATTATTTTGCTTTCTCAATTTCTTCAACAAATATCTAAAACTTTCGTCAATATTTTCATATGTGTGCCCAATTACAAGAGACTCGAATTGAACTTCTTTGAAAACTTCTCAAGTAGTTAACAAGGAAAGAAATGCCAATAAGTGATGATTTTTGATATTTTTCACATAATTATCCATGTGAAGAAGCAATTTCCTTGGTAATGGCTTCACACCTACAATTTTGTCCATAGGTTGTATTACATCAAACAATGGGAATTTCCTTGCAAGATTCGTTGGAAGAATGCATTATGGGGTTCAAATTCAAACAAAACCCGTGATTGCTTAAGTAGTTCCTTTCCAAGGTTATGAAACAAGCACAAAAATGACTCAATCGTGAAATTAGGATCATCGAGCTAGAGCTCATTAGAATATTGAGCAAAGGCTTCATCCCCATGGCCATGAATAATCATTCCAGTCAATGTCACCAACAATTACCCCAACTCGGACATCATTTTATTCTTCACTTGAAGCCAAGGAAGAGCTGTTTAATAATGGTCCATCTTATCATGAATTACACATAAAAAATCTTCTTGTAGATTGCACAAATTCAACTTTCCAAGTGTGATATAAACATCAACAAGATTTTTAGTGAATGTTATGTTTCTTTAATCTAATTTCATGTTCTTTCACACTAGGGTTGTTTTTTTCCTACTTTGGATATCAAATTCTTCAAAGATTCATAAATGATACAATTAGTGAAAATAGATCCTCTCTTCTACACATCCACGTTCAAATTTTTTTCTTTTTCAACCGACTCATAATAGACTATGAAATATTTCCAATTTGCAATTCCTTGCTAATTTGCAAGCATGTAAAAAAAACCAATTATGAAAATGACAAATAAGAACGTTCAATATTTATTGCAACTTCAATTAAGGTAATGTTACTATCTAAACCTAGTGGCCACCAAGTCAACAAACGGTCGAAACTTTGTAGGATTCTAAGACTCTGTGAATAATCGACTTTTAAACAATGCCTAAATGAGATAATGAACACATCATTACTTGATTTGGTGGCCACTAGACAAAACTTTAATTGAATAGTATAACATGTCTTCATACAACACAACAAAAATGAATCATTCCAAGTTTATTTGGTCAGTATGTTCTCACATTGTCCTCCAAGTATCTGTAAAAAGAAGACAAACATCTTATTTCTCATCTCCGGTACCCTTCATTTGATGCAACATTACATCAATACATTCCTCAATCAAATATTGAATGTTTGATTTGGCTTATATCGTTGAGGCTCGTTACTTTTGATTCCCCTTATTTCAATGTGGTAAAATCCTACACCTTTTCTTTCTTGCTTGCTTGTAATTCATGTAAGTTGACCTAGAAATTCCCATGATTTTGTACCAAGCAATTTCGCAAACATCCATCTTTTGAAGCATCAAAATTTTTGCACAGTTGGAATCTCCTCTTCAATACAACCATCTTGGAATATCCAACAAGTGGGCAATTTTCTATTTAAACAACTTGTGTTGAGTTGTCTTCCAAAATTCGTGTCTAAGTAATCCTATCATTTGCCGAAGGAAATGTTGACAACAATTTGAAGAACAACACATCATCGCTTTGACACCATGACATGATTCCTTGCTTTGCACCTTCTTTATCTTCAAAACAAAATTTAAGGACACAATTTCCTTCCATTTTCTTTTATTGAAGCTATTTTATTTTTCCTTGACACCAGTCATTCCTTCTACATCCACTTCAGGTAGGTAGGTTTCATCATATGACAACAAAAGCTCCTTAAGCAAGAATCCTTTCATAGTTTTGTAAGCTACTGACCATTTCCAAATAGTCATTATTGTTGAGAGGTCTCCAAGATAATAAAAAATGGTCAAGCCAAAATGATCATCTCCAAGACTGTCTTGAATTACTTCCCTCGGGTCAAATATCGTCACATGACCTCTCGTGAGAAAAACGCTTTCAAGATCTTGAACATTGCATTCCTTTCCATGCCAATTGCTATGCCCTATTGGTGAAGCTTCTCTTCGATGCATGCATTAGGTGAATTTGCCACATCATCTTCATTAGCATTAAGAGACTCATTGCTTTCACTATATTCACCCCCTAAAAATGCAAGGAGCCCTAGGGTAGAAACTTGATCATTTTGGTATTCTCTAGTTGTGCCAACATTTTAGATCGCATTTAGACAAACCACCCTCTTCATAGTAAGATTATTGATAGTTTCATTTCTAATACATTCCAATCTAGTAATCACTTGGCTTACAAGCTAGAAGCAACTTTTTCCTACAACTAATCTAAAATTCTACAACGTTGGACTCAAACTAAAGAATGTTCATTCTTGGTACAAAATGAATACATTTTTTTAGGAGACAACGATGCACTCCTCTAGTCCCTAAACCCCATAGATAGAAAGAGTAAATGTGTCTACACAAACACTGACACACTCCTAAGTCCCAAGTTAGACCCAAGATGGGCATTGGTTTTTAAAACAACGGAATTATGGGGATTTGAAGGCACGCTCCCAACACTCAACACTAAAAGGGGTAGAGGGGTGTGCTGAAGCTTCAGGATAGGACTAGGAAGAGGGACAAGCTTTAGTTACTTACTCAAACCTGCATCAAACCAAACCAACCAGTTGGTTAATTCAACTTTTGGAGCACCTTTAGTGTTAGGACAAACCACAAGCGATTCTAGACTCATAAGACTCACCACAGCCCGGACTCGGAGGAAGCCACCACCTTCCCCCATGTAGTATTCTCTGCGTTGCTCTGCGGCACCTACATCCGAATAGCTTTTTGTCCCGAGACTCCCAAAGAGGAGTCCCAAAATTGTCCCAGTTTAGACTCCTGGGACTTTGTGAGTTCATAACTCTTTGCTCAAACCTCTGATTGGAATGAGGTCTAAAGTAAACTTGTAGTTTTCCTTAAGAACTTTTCAACGATGTGTCGCACCCCACC
>Ga0209208_10002774_pt1 | contig 25171 bp, 14 predicted proteins | sample S1TSphfallax_3_FD_187694 | JGI IMG/M metagenome (GOLD analysis project Ga0209208, IMG submission 187694) | Host-associated microbial communities from peat moss isolated from Minnesota, USA - S1T2_Fd - Sphagnum fallax MG (SPAdes) (version 2) | ecosystem: Host-associated > Plants > Peat moss >...
TTCATAGTTTGGACAATGACAAATTTCAGATTTGGGTGGTCCCAAGCCTAAGCCTTCTAGTGTAAACCATCCCTAAGGCATACTTTGTAAAAACATTAACAAATGGATATGTTTTGAATTTCTTTCCGCAATTTAATTATCAAGGTAGATATGGGTTCAAGTTTTTTTTTCTTTTTACTTTTGGCTGATATGGATTGTTGGATTTAAAATTCAAACTAACTATAAATACATACAAAGGTTATGCATATTCAAAATTTGGATGAACACCATTTTTTTCCAATCACATAAAAACATGCATTTATCTAGTTTTAAACCGAAACACCTTGTGAAGGAATTGAATTCAATAGAATTTTTCCCACTATAACATAAATTGTCTAGTCCAACTACACCCCATTCAAAACCAACTAATTACCACACACAAAAACCCACACCTTTGCAATTACTTGATCTGTATTTAACTCCTATAAATCGAGTCCTTTCAAGCCCTCTAAAAATACATGTTGTAAAAGCCATATGTTAATGACATCAAAATGAAAAAAACAATAAATGATTCATTTGTTGATGAAAGCAAAATGTAAAGCCGAATAGGAAAGTTGAATACTTATGCATCCTTTAATTAACATATACATGCAGCTCCTTGATATATTATGATTCTTCAATCAAATCATAGTTGTCATCAACCAAAAATCTTTTAACTTTCAAACAATCCTTTATACATGTACTATGTGTGTAATCAAGGTACAAATCATTGGGCCAATTTATAACCATTGTGATGATTTGATAAAGGTTTTTATTTGTAAACATCATTGTTGCAAAGTTGTCAATACCCAAGCAAGATTAAACATTTTTTTTGTTTCTATCTATCATCTTGGAATGCCAAGAATATGTTTGGCCAAAGATGCCATGTTTGAAAACTACCTTTCATGGTGATGCTATTAAGCAAAAAGGTCTTCACATGTGACTTGGAGTATGAATAACCTCTTGAATAACGACAACTCTTTAGTGATAAGTGCTCATGAAGAATCCTCAATGGGTGTTCCAACCCTAAACATGATACTATCATCTTCAAAGTTCATCATTAAGTCTAACAAGTGTGAATGCCTAGGTTTTTATGCTTTAACAATAAGGTTTAGGCAATCAAAACATGTCATGATAAGGGGAATGACAAATTTCAAAGCTAATTAAGAAGTAAGATAAATTGCATGCCCATGTCTCACACAATATTTTGCAACTTGCAATGATTTGAATCAAAGATACAATACTATGGCAAACATGTTATGAACTTGGTCCAAATAATAAAAAATCATAAACTAAAGAAAAGGTTTTAGAACTTGCATAACTTCTTGCCACATGTTCTTTTGGAAGAAAAAGAATTTGGAATCAAATTGGTCTAAACCTTCTACCCATTTGATACCTGCACCATTTCAACTTCCAACTTGATTGTTAAGGTAATGGCAGTAGTTAAGGCATTAAATAATAGCCTCTAAAATTGGTTCATGACAAAAGTTGGGACAATAGTGTTTAAGATTATGTGTCACCTATCCAATAACCCACACATGGGCCTTATGTATTCTTTTTTATTAAAATGACATCTTTTTCTTTTTGTAAGACATGATGATGGTAAATGCTTGAATTCCAAGGTCTTTTCAACCATAATGACTTTGGATTGAAATAGGGTTTTGATAAGGGTTTTACATTTCCAATGCCACATCCTACTATCAATGCAAGCTTTTTCCCATTTTCGATTCCTTTTTTCTAGATTTCTTTGTCCATGTAATTGTGTTTTGTAAAGTAGCTTCCGCATTTTTCACACTCACATGTTAGATGTACAAAGAATGTTTGTGACTTTTGAATTTTAAAAACATTTTCAGGATTTGTAGTTATTAATATGCCCTATACATCACATGACAAAAACAAATACTTTCATAAACCTTGAAAACCCTTAGAAGTTCATAATCAATGATGGATGCAATGTTGATGAAATGGCTATCATGCTAAAGATTGTTTTTCATTAACGCAATCACACAATGCAAATCAACTCAAATCTTGAAACAATGACCTATTTGTTGTATAATCATGTTATGCCCAATTGTTTCATTGACTTCAAATAAACCCATGATAAACATGCAAAGGGGTCAAACATCCACTCAATAAGTTTATCACCAAAGTAATTGAATTCACATTACTTTTAGACATCTAAAGATCAAAACTTGTAGGAGCAATAATTGCAAATGAAAACTTTGGGAGTACCTAAAAGTCCGTGATTTTTTTTTATCATTGTAAGAAGCAATTCATTTATAAAAAATCAAAACTTGAAGGCATTGACATAACACTTTCTTAGCTAAATGTTTTTTTATAAAGAAAAATACCTTTGAACCCTTGCAAATGTAGAGAAATAGATATGTGAGAAATGCTTGTTGTGCCTTGTCTTTTTACAAAGGTTTGTGGACTCAAAATATGCAATTAGTTGCCTATTAGATGAACTACAACTTTCCCTAAGTAGATAACTTGAGGTGCACACAATTAACATGCCTTTTCATAAGAGTAATCCCATTGATCTTATCATACTTATTAAGTCATTTCTTCAAAATTGATTTTTGGGACACTTGACATTATTAAATGCTTCTTCTTATTTGCAAACAATAAGTTGTAACATTTCTAAGCTTTACAAGGTTTACAAGGAAATCTTCATTCATAACAAAAAGAAAAATAACAAATTAAAGTTTAAATGTGTAGTTTCCAAACTACAACTTAAGGTTGTATAGAACTGCAAGTTGCAATCCTTCAATTTTCATCAAGCTATCATGTTCCAAAAACATGTTTTCTACATCCAAAATGTTTCGCATGTCATGTTTGAGGTCACATCTTCAATTGCAAGTGGTCCATCAACCCCATTGACATTCTCAAGGATGATGACATTGTCTTTTTGCATCCATGATGTAGAGGTTCCAACTTCTTATGAAAGTTTAGACCAATGTTGTGTAGGTATTAATTTTTGAACATACTAACTAGTCTTCATATTTGAATTTTTTTTCATACTTGCCAAATATTGGTATTGAGCATGTAAAAAAAACTTTCATACTAGTTTTGTATTAGTAAAATGCTAATGGTACCTGAAATCGTATTCAACTAATATGTTTTTCAATACCAATATTCATATCAATATTATATAACTAGGTTGCACCCTATACACCTACACAACACTAATCAAAATCCTTTTCAACAAAGTGCTTTGTGATAGAAAGCTTGTTTGTAGCTCCTAAGTGAGAATCCTTGTAAATTGTAAACCCTCGTAGTTCATAATGGAAAAACTTGGGTATCCCTAAATCTTGACTCATATATGCATATATATGTGCATGTCCAAATTCCGTAAACACTAAATAAAGAATATGCATAGGGTAGGATATACATATCCAACATCCCATAAAATTTTAGCAACACATATGCATGATGCAAGTTGTCAATGACGGCAAATATACATATACACATAAGGATATTGATAGGACCTAAGTCTATCAATTACCTATATCACCAAATATGGGAAAAGGGCCAAAATCAGGATATGCATTATACATATCTAACATTAATGCATGTTGATAAATAGAATTTTCAGTATATATGGTGAACATTAGGAAAAATCCCCAATTTTTTTGGGTTGGTTCTAAACATTATGAATATCATATTACCTTGGCAGCTTTGACACATGTCTGTCATAAAATCAATCAATACTGAAAATTTCATTCGGACAAATAAAATATCCTTGAATCTATCCAATGTTTTCTTTCACACATTTTTTATTTGAAAAAATGAGAAAATTCAGCATTTCTGCAAATAAGATAATTAGTGTTGAAGCTTATATGGTAGTAGGGTATCCCATCCTAAGACTAAGTAAGGGTGTCCAAGTACAATTTTTTATATTTTCGTGGGTTAAATATGAAAGCCCCAAAATCGTTTGTGTTGCTTCTCTGCAGTACAGATATCAAAATAAGCGTCTCTGAGTTCAGGTCAAGTATTGCCATTAAGAGGCCTCGCTGATCAAGAAGGGGAAAATACTGGTTTAGGTGACAGTTCACCCTGACCAAGGTGAAAGGGGGACATTTACGCTTATTGTAGAATTTAAATATAACGTATAATAATATAAAGACCAAAAAGAAAACACAATTGTTCTATGTGTTGATATTTCCATTTTCATTCTCTTTGTCTAGATCCTCCGGCTCAAATGTTGAAAATTCCACTCTCATTGATGAGCTCCATCCTATCACAAAATCTATGCAATCAAGTGACCAGACTGACACAAACGTAAGGACTAAAAATTCAATACCACTCTCTTCCTAATGAAACACCCCTCCAAGGACATGTGGTGATACTACTGTACAGTGATTGACAATTGGCACTTCTTTGTTGGCTATTTTATTTATTTACGAAAATAAGGTTCTACAGTTTCAAATTGATGTTTTCAAATTTTCAACATTTGATGAATATAGGAGAAAGGTCTATCAGGAGACTCTTTCGAATTTGAGATTGACCCAGGAGGGGTCGAAAATCTAGAAGGGTCTGCTGCTGATAGATCCTTTTTCAACATTCAAGGACAATGTTGCGATGACAGGGATAGTAAAAGACATATTGAAAGTGAGGAGGGAGAGGTTGGTGAATAATTTTCAATTCGTAGAAGTTATTCTGACAAATTGGAGAGTATCTTTCGAATTGTGTAAGTTATTGTTCCTGCGACATCATTATAACATCAATAATTAAGATTTCTGCGACCCAATGAATGATCAAAATATAAACAAAAGAAAATACAACAATGCTTTACATATGAAAAATACACTTTGTCTTGTGTATTTATAAATGTTTATTGTTTACAATTTTACGTCCGTTTGGGACCAGAGAGTCCATTAGCCGAAAGGTAGATCATGGAGGACATATTGTCCTCTGGTACTGGCAGCATGCCACAAATTTGGTGTATTTATAAATAGAAACCTGATGGTTGGGAAAATTTCTTTAAAAAAAATCAACAAATATCAAATTTTAAATTTTTTTCAGCCACACCTTTTAGAATTATTTTGTTCCGAACATCAGTTGTGGTTAGTACGGTATCATAGGATGCAGACAATGTGGTAAGGCTCATAATACATATAATCAAATGATCTCCCTATAGGAAATGAACAAGCCATATGCTATGCATGCACTGTACGATGTACCAAAGATCAAGGAAATATGAAAGTACATAAGATGAAGGGAAAAATCGTCCTCAGAAAACGAAGAAAATCAACCGTACCTAGCACTTTACAGTTCAATCAGTACTCCTGTTGGGGTACGTAGTCAGAAGAACCATGCTTCTGGCTGAAAGGTAAATAGAAAATTGATGTGGCCCCTGTGTGTTATGACTCCTGGACTTGAGCCTTCTTTGACATTGGATTCTTGCTTTTCCTCAAAGAAAAGGACAATTTGTTACCCACTGCATTAAAAAGAAAGCCTTTGTGTTGATGTGTTGTGTGTTCATCTCTCTTTTTGTAATGGATTCTGTCAAATTGTGCACCCCCTCCAACAAAACAAACATCTTGGTGATTTGCCTTGCTGCTCACGTTTCGATGAACCTATTGAACGCATTAAAAAAGGAAAAGAAAACCGGCCTAAAACACAAGGACAGCAAAAATGTGTGTTAAATAGTAACACCCCAATACAACCTATAAAAGAATGACAAGTTTGCCTCAGCATCTTCTTGGACAATGATTACAACCAACTAACAACTTTAGCGATGATTGCTCATCCAATCGACTTCCATGGGAATGGTTTTTTTTCCCCTAAATTTTGCCAAAGTGTAATTTTGTTTTTGGGTTGTGACCCCAAAAGGAATTTCTTGGGAATTTTTTGAATTCTCCAAAAAGCAGGCGGTTGGACTTACAAATTTTAAAAAAAAGAAAAAATAGTGATCATCCATAGGAAGAAGATGTAGAAAAAGTGGCAACCATCCTTAGGAGATTTAGCCAAATTTGGCTATAAACCATATATGAAATACAATTCTTTCATCATCCTTTTATACTTTTGGCTACATATAGAAAAGCCAATATTAAAATATTTTTTTCTCATTTTTGGAGATTTAAAACCTCCAAAATCACTTCATTTCCATTTTTAAAAAATTTGATTTCGTTTTTTGACGAAATTTGGCCAATTAAAAAAATGCTGTGTCCAACATAGGAATATTGCATATTCTGGTGCCAAGTTCATAATATGGTCAACTTTCTATCCCAGTGAAGTGAGGCCAGGGTGAACCAGCACCCTAGTTGGTAGTTGGTACCTTTACCTTTCAGACTTAAGCCCAAAATATGTTAGATTTGAATTGAGAGACCGTGATTTAGTCTAAATATGGGATATTTGTGATATTTAAAGCCAATTTAAATGGATTTTGGTATTTTTACCATGGTACCACCCTAGGTACTGACTGGTTCACACAAGGCCTTGAGTGAGGCCTCTTTGTGGCCGCATTAAACCCAAGCTATGTTAAATCTGGACTCAAAGACCCTGATTTAGTCTAAGCCGGGGATGTTTACAATATTTACCATGGTTACCATGGTAAATATGTTGTTACCATGGTACCAGCGTAGGTGCTGGTTTACCCAAGGAGGTGAAACCAAACTCCTTCGTAGGTCAGTAGGTTTTTGATCGATCATATTGGACGATTCTTCTATGAAACGTAGTAGCCATAAGTTTCGGATAGAGTAAAAAAGAAAGCCATTTCAGGTCACAATAAATTTATGCCATGTGTACACCATTTAATTGACATCCTTTAGGAAAAGACAGATTTTCATTTATACCTAAGTTATCCAAATCTTTTGTGGGGTCAGCCAAATTTTCATTTATATCTTGTTATCCAAATCTTGTGTGGCCATTGCTCATACAAAGTTGATGAAAAAGAGGAAGAATAGGTGCAATAATATTATTAGAGCAGGACGTTATTGAATCCCCCAATCAAACTTTCTCTGGAATCAGCAGAAAAAATCCCTTTCTGTGGGCATGTGGCGATGTCCACACAGTTTTGTCAGAGTACGTCGTGCATGAATCCAGCCAATGGGGACAGACATGGGCAATATTGGAGTCTTTCCCCCTTTTTTTCCTCCTTAATCTGCAAGCTCTTTCACATTCCCTTGAGTATGTGAAATATCTAACAATACGGAGTTTCCAGTAAATCTACACCTAGCACAATAACAATCAACTCGAAAATGCAAGTCTCTGGATACTTTTCAACCTACATCATCCACGGAAAGAACTCGCATAAAAACAAAATGGTATTCAAATATTTGAGGAAAATGTAAAAAGGAAAGAAATGCCTGTGATTCATATTAATTAGTTTTGTGGGAACACCCAAAGTTCAAATTTGTGTTTTGGGTACTGGCCTCTTTGATTGGCTCATCACCAGAGTTGCTATTCAAAATTACACTTTGGAGATTCCCAATATTAAATAATCGAAGTCTTTCCCTTTTTGGGAACCATATGGAACACATTGAGAACACCAAAATCCCAACTCCCAACTCCTCCCCAAGGGAAAAACCTGGGGCTCTTGGCTGCATGCTGCCTCCCTGCCACCTCCCCGCTGCCCCACCTCATTGGTTGTATAGAAATTTGTTTAGAATTGGCTTGGTCTAGGGTTAGGTCATGCTTAGTATAATTGTGTCACCTTTATGTGGACATTTGGAAAATGCATTTCTAACTGACTTGTAAGTGGTAGCCTTTTTTCTTGCCACATGTCAAAAATTCATTGACATGCATTTACATGTGTAGAAAATAACCAAATGTATCAATCACTCCCAATTTATAATGGGGGCATTAGTCCAGGTTGAAATGGTGACAAACCATTTTGGAAATAGAATTTTCATGTCCAAAACGATAAGCCACCTTCATGTGCCTTGATCCAGAGTCATTCACATATACATATGGCAAAATTGAATATGAGATTAAGGGTTTAAGGAGGCTTAAAAATGCAAATCACGTCATTTACTTACTAGGGTTGCCACGATTGCATTATGGTTATCATCCATTTACTTGCTAGGCTTGCCACGGTTGCATTATGGTTATCATCCGTGAAATAACAACAGTACATATTCTACATAATGCTGTTGTTCAGCCCTCGTGTAATTGTTGTGTGCATATTGGTGACACATGTAGTGTGTGGCAAGTTTGGAGTTGAAACTTGACACATGAGATCCCATTGTGACAGCTGCTAACTCTCTTTTGCTTTGGGGATTTTTTTATCCCTCGTCCTCCTCTACGTGGTCAAGTTCTATGTCGCTTTCCTGCCCTGTGCGTTAACAAAATTTACATGTGGGTCTGGGTTCGGATAAGTCCTGCAAAAGAGCAGAGTGCCGCCAGTCAGTGACATGTGCATGAGTGAAATATGCATGCATGACAACAATATGAAGTGCGCGCATGTCACAAGTGTTTTGCAAAAAGCACACAAAGCAAAAAAATTGAGGAAATTTACGAAACTTCACCAACTTGTTTCACGCGGTTTCAAAAAGAAGTGCAAAATAAATTTTCAAAGGTTTGTTAATCTGCTAGAACTGAAAAAGCATGTTTAGACTTATGTACCCAAAAAGTCCGTCCAACAAAATCCAGTCCAAAGAGCTTACATTCCTAGAAGCTTGACATGGATTCAATAAAGCTTTGTGGACCAAAAGTGTTTTAGGCAACATTCTTAGCCACTTGGATAAGCCCTCACCACAAGAAGAAGAATGTTTGTATTCCATGTGCCCATCTTCCCAATGTCCTCCCACCTTCCCCACAAAGTTCTATGTAATTGAGCATGAATGGTGAAAGATCAAGTTATGTCATTTTGACCCAAGTTTCATATATGGGCACAATTTAACAAAGAATTGAATTTTGTTTTGGGTTGGTTTAAGTAGGTTGGCCAATGGGGATTGCACTTGGAACTTGCAACTTGGGTGGCACTCCAAAGTGCAGAAGGGTGAAATCCAATGGAGCAGAAACCATGTGTAATTACTTTAATTGGTTAAGAAAAACTAAAGGGTTGAACATTTGTGTAAGAAAGCTAACATGTAATTACAAAAGTGAGGACCGGTGTGTTTATTAAGACATGGAGCATTTAAACAGAAAATGGACTAACCTTTGTTTATAAACCCAATAAGTATTCATGAAATTCCACTATCTCAGGATCACATCCTAAATACTATTGACCTAAGTATGCAGTGCCACCTGAGGAAGCTAGGATTTGGCCCCCATTATCCAATAAGTGAGGACCTCAAAATTCCTGTTTGGGGATTTTTGGTAATCTGCACTTCGAGGTTCTTGTAGTAACAGGTTATGTGTTGGGCAAGGCTCATGGGTGGGGACATTCCCAACATAAGGGGCCTAGGATAAGGCCATAATATGGCTCCTCTTTTCTACAGGGTTACTCAAGAAACAAGGTGCCCTCTAAGTACATTTAGGATATTTTTCCAAGTGCTTTAGGGTAGCACCCAAGCAAACCCAATTTCATTATCCCACGTATTGGGCAGAGAGAGTGAAAGTTTAAACGCCAATTTGAAACCTCATCCAAATTGGCTCTAATTGCATGTAATTTTTAAATATGTATAGCATTTGGGGTCAAGATGGGACACCTTGCTTCCAACTTCTTCATCTAATAAGTTGAAACATGTATAATTTTGGTCAGGGTTCGTATAGAGTAATTTCTTTTCTTATGCACAGTATTGCCAGTAGTTTTATTAATATGACTAACCCAACTAAGGATGTAAAATAAACACCATCATCCCATTCATTCATGACTAGGAAAGCCTTTCCTTTGGGGTTATGGAAAACCACACAATATTTTGTCATTAGTGACAGATCATTGCTATATGAGTAAATTACTGCATTTGAGTCATGCAGTTTGGGATTGCTTCTATAAGCAGTAACCATGTTATAAGTACCTAATGTGCATACCAGGCCTTAGAATAAGTGGAATTGTCATCAGCTAATCACCTAGTCTTTGTTTGTTTCTGTTTTGGTTTTTTTTTTTTTTTTAAAATTGCATTTTGGCATGTAATCATATTACACAATAAAAACCACCCTGTTGTGCTTGACATGTGTCAAACTCAATGGTCAAGTATGATATCTCATTTGTGGTTCATACTACTCGCTGGACCTCTTTTGTCAATACAATAAAAACCACCCTATAGTGCTTGACACGTGCCAAACTCAATGGCCAAGTATGATATCTCATGTCTTTTTTTGTGGTTCATACTAGTACGTGCACTTTTTTTGTGAATGCAATGAAAACCACCATGTAATGCTCAACACCTGTTAATGTGGGGCCCTAAACACCCCCTAACGAGCTCTGTCGAGAGCATGTTCTGTACTTCTTGCACATGTTTTTCAGCCCTTCATGGTTTTGCATAAAACCACGCAGCATGGTTTTACATGCGTGGTTCAACATGTTCTTTTATTCAGCAAAGGAATAATCGATAGCATTCTAGTTCTGCACGAATTACTTTTATGCTCTGCTGGGATGAAGTAAATTAGAAATTCGGATCTCCCAAGCATAGAACTTGGTACTAACCACTGGCATAGACCCAGGTGCTGAGAGAAGTACGAATTTTTTTCTATTTAATAACTCCCACAGTCAAAACGTCAAACCCTGCGGCGGAACAACGCAGTTCTCCGCAGGGCTTGCACTGTCAGGCCCGAAACCAGCGCCCGACAGAGCTCGTTAGGGGGTGTTTAGCGCCCTGCCCTGTTAACCTCAATGGCCACGTATAACCAACTGAGCTTTGTTGGAGAGGATCTGGAACAGAATGGCGTCGTTTACACTTGATACCTCATTTTGAGGAATGTTTCACCAGGTGTCGCTGAGAACTGCGAGTTCGTTACATATGTTTTTTTGTATTTTTTATTGATAACTCTTGTGACACAGCCTCAACCCTAACCACCAGGGCAGTTGACTGGTATGGCCACACGCCTTAGCCCTTTCATATTTTGACAGTTGAAAGTTTGGTTAGGGGCAGAGCTAATAGGGGGATGAGCCACTTGTAAGCATATTAGATGGAAAGAAAGAAAAAAGTGTTGGGTACCTACTCATAATTCCTAAACTTCATGGGGCTCATTCTATGTTTCACTTAGTTAGCTACCTAATATGTTAATGGCAAAAAAATTCTCACTTGTCTAACTCCACTGCTAGTGAGAACAAGGGGGGGAATATAAATTTTCCCTTCCTTTTCTTTGTTTGAGTGGAGGTGCACTGTGGATTGAAGGGAATTTGAGGGTCAGGTCCCCAAACTACACTACAAAACTTTACTATTCTAACATGACCCTGCAACACTTGAGCTTTTCTCCCCTACACTTGGTTTCTGATCTAATGTTGGACTGCAATTCAAGGTCAAAGTAATTGCTATGTATAATTTACCATCATGGGTGAACTAGGGTGAATGTGAAATGAATGCAGTCAGTACAAAAGTGAGGTTATAAGTGCAAAACATGTCTGGGTGCCACTTGAGAAAATATGGATGGGGCAAATGGGCAGACCGAAGGAAAAAATCGTAGCAGTACTTTTGTACTAACTGCATTCGTTTCCTTTGGCCGATTTAACATTTTCTGTGAACACTAACACTACCTCGACATTAAATCAGCTGTGGGTCTTAAATGCAGGAAGTACTTAAATGCATTCATTTCTTTTCTCATGCCTGCCCAGTTGCCCAATTCAAAATGTGTCTGATGAAGCCCGGACACATATTGTTGCTGCCCAGAAAAACCTGAATTATGCACATTCAGGGCGTGTAATGGACACAAAGAAGTATTACATCTGTGCATAATCATGGGACCAAATGTGTTTGGGCATCACCAAGTTGCCCGATTAAAATGTGTCTGATGAAGCCCACACACACATTGTTGCAGCCCAGAAAAAAACTGGCCCCTGAATTATGCACATTCTGGGTGTATTATGGACACAAAGAAGTATTACATCTGTGTGCAATCATGGGCCCAAATGTCTTTGGACATCACCCATATTTGTTTGGGAAAATTTGAATTGGGCTAAGGGCAGACAGTGAAAAAACGAAATGCAGCAGTACTTTTGTACTGCCGGCATTTAAGACCCACGGCTGAGTTAATGTCGGAACTCTACACTCTACCATGGTTTAAATCCTGAAATGTTTTAGGTTGATTCTGACCATGGTAAATATCCGTTCCGAAGACTAAATTAAGGTGGCTCTCTGTTCCTTAGTCTTGTGTCTTGAGGCCAAAGTTCAAAACTTAAACAGGTTACAGTTTAAATAGGAAATATTCCATGAAGTTACCAGAATATGAACGTACAGTTAGTTCATAGTAACACATGCGAACCTCACCAGAAGTTACTTTTTTGTTTTTTTTATTTTTATTTTTTTACCAACACGTATTATTACTAAAGTTTCCTGGCAAAAAAAGAGCCTACAACAACAAGGGGGTGACATGTACGCATGGTGGGACCCGCCAAAACTTCCGGCTAAGCAATCTACACCAGAAGCCTAGATAGGTTTAGCCACACGGCGGGATTTACTCTTCACCCACTGCCCCCACCACTACCGCCCTTCCACGTCACTGGTCTTATCCAACAAGGGATGAGTTCCAGCCCGAGCGAACGCTGGCTGGTGATGTCCGGGTCACCCGGGACTTTTGACTGTTCAGACCCTCCTAATCCCAACCGCCAACTGCCTTAAATTCCTCCACAAGCGGTGCAGTGAATTTTTAAATTTTGTGCAGTAGACAGTTACGCCGACACTTGGCTTTTTTTAATAGAAAATTTTCTAACCCAACTTTACCCACCGCATTCTTTGTTGAGGTTCATGATTTCGAGCGTTGAGGATTTTTTTTCCAAGCCCGAGGGAGGAAGTGGGGCATTGGTGAAAAAATCCAAATCAGATTAAATAATAAACCTATGGGTTTGGGTTCTGGAGTACTTACCCTCCCAAACCCCAATAGTTCATTTACCCACATTTAAATTTTTTTACAGTATCTGAACGAAAATAACGATTAGTTTTTCTGAACGAAAATAACGATTAGTTTTTCTAGTGAAAATTGTTTCCATGTTTTACAGTAAACCTCAATAAAATAGTTAAGCTTGGTTTTCAAGTTTCCGCAACAAAGTAATCAAAAGTGAGCATGTTATGTGCACAAAGACTTAAATTAACAGTCGTGTCTTACCTCCCCAAACCCCACTGGTTCATTTACCCACATTTTGTTAAAATTACAATATCTGAACGAAAATAACAATTAGTTTTTCTAGTGAAAATTGTTTCCAAGTTATAAATCTCAATAAAATAATTAAACTTGGTTTTCAAGTTTCCGCAACAACGTGATCAAAAGGGAGCATATTATGCGCACAAAGAGTTGAATTAACAGTTCAACACCTGTGTGTGAAAAATTTGTGAGATACCAAAACTTGGAAACTTGAATTGTTCATGATGCTCACTCATGGCATGGAAATCTGAACCCCTTAACCCTGCCTTTGGGCCCCAAGTTTTGAAAAACTCGAATATGATCTTTGATTAGTCGGCCATAAACTGTAAGGTCAAAGCTAATGTGTGACCGACCGACCGACCAAATGACAACTTCTTGTGCTTCTCTTCCAAAAAGTATAAGGATCCCAATGTATGACCCAACTCATGTTATTTCCAATTCCAAGAACTAAATGACAGACAAAGCTAACGCACAAACACTATATACTTATATATATAATTTGTCTTCATTCTCATCTGTGTTTTTCTAAGACCTTTGAAATATGACCTAGCTAGCCATTCAGCTTGAAGCATTTTCCTTTTGAGCACAAACTACTTAAAGATCCTTAGAAATATCTTAAAGTCATGTTGGATTCACATTCAGAAAATAACCATCAATCAATCCATTCTTTCTTTAGACCCAACACACACAAAAACAAATCTCAAAACCACCACCACCCCAAATGAGAAAACAAGATTTCAAATCAACTTTGAAGTCCCTACATTGCCATTCTCATATCTAGTTTTTTAATAAAAATTTCTCAAAGATTTGAGCTAGAGTCCCATAATAAGTAAATAGGTCCTTATTTTCTCTCAGCCTCTTTTCATTCTTATTGTATGTTTTTATTACACTACAAATTATTACACTACAAAGATTGCCAAATTTACATCATCAAATTTAGGCAGCATCCACAGCAAATGCCTTGGGTGAACCGGCACCCACATTGGTACCACGGTAAGAAGTTGCTGAATTTTTAAGGTTGGTTCTAACCATGGTAAATATCCCAGCCAAAGACTAAATCGAAGGTCTCAGAGTCCAAATTCAAAAATTTCTTAACTTGAACACAGCCACTAAAAGGCCTCACTCACTGAGGGGAAAGTACCAGAATCCAGTGTGGGTGCTGGACCCTGGTTTACACTGGCCATACTTTGTATGTACAAGATTTTTATTTTTATTTTTTCTAGTTGGTAGAACTAATTTACCATTCGACACCTCCAGAGTCCAGCGGTCAAACTTTGGATATTATGGGCAACAGTTCTGGCGTGCAAGAAGTAGGTTATTTGACCGACGGGTAAGAAGCTGGGGCTGAGCGACCGGCAGGAGGGACTTCTTCTTCTTCTTCTTCTTCTTCTTTCTTAGTCCCTTCTGAGGGGCGACGTTCGTGACGAACTGCTTCGTCGGGTACGACGTGAGCTCCGGCGGCACGGCAGCCGAAGGAAGGGAGGGCCGTTCCTGAACTCGCTCACTGGAGTGGGACCTTTGGTTTTGTGTGTGCGTGGGTGGTGTCCCCACACAAACACAGCAATTAGGATTAGCTTTAAAAGGAAGCCAAGTCAGTGCAGTTTCTCAACCAAGTCTCCCAATTCTTCTTCTCCTTCTTCTCTCGGTCTTCAGTCTCTCCGTGTTAGACGTCTGCGCTGCTGCTGCTGACGCTTCTGTTACACTATTACGCATTTTCGGCGGCTTTCCTCTTTGCTAATTGTCTTCTCCGTTGCTTTTGCGTTTTTGCTTCTCTTGCAAGTTTTCCAGTTTTGACGTTCCTAAGTGGAGAATCTACAATTTGGATCTTTGGTTAAATTGGCTTCTTTCCAGAGAAGAGTGTCATTTGTGACTGAGTTCGCTGAGGAGAGGAGAGAGGACAGGGAGTTCTGGAGTGTTTTGGTTCTATTTTGAGATTTTTGTGGGGGGAAATTTTGCGGGGGCTTTGGTCCTTCAATTTGGTGTGTCTTCTGGTTGAGCGCTGGATTGATTCTGCTGTTTCAGGATTGGGGAGACAGACTTGTTGGGTTCAGAGAGCAGATTTTATATTCTGTTTTTTTCCCCTCGAGATTGGGAGTTGTGAACTCGAAGCTGTTGTTGAGTGCGGAGAAGATGGGATCCGAGGAGAAGACACGGATTGCTGATCTAGAGAGCGGCCTTTTGGATAGAGTTGCCGGAGGGAGTGGTGATTATTACGTGGGATTAGCGGAATCGCCAGAAGCAGCAGTAACAAATCGGGAGAGAAGAGCGTTGCGAATTGCGTCGACGGTTTTCATAACAATCTGTTGTTTCCTAGCGGCGTTGTACGGGGCAGTGAGTCTGTACCCGCGCATTGAGGCGCTCGTGTCCAAGGGCGCAGTGCCTGGGACGTTTTCCTTCAATTCCCTTCTTAGCTCTGTGAATCTCCGGGGTGAGGAGGCTCTGCAGCAGCAGCCGCACAGGACTTCGTACCATTACCAGCCTGCCAAGAACTGGATGAACGGTAAGCCAAAAGAATTGGTCCCCCCTTCCCATGACCTTGGGATCCCCTGTGTTTTCCGCATCTTGAGTCTGGGGAGAGAGAGAGAGAAAGACACGATGATGCCATATATGTGCTTGATCAACTGGAAACGATTTGTAGCGAGTTTCTCTCTGGATTGAAAAAACTGATGATATGGGTTCTTGTTTGCTGTGGCATGTGTGGCGCGGTTGGACTTCTGATGGCTTGATCTGCAGATCCGAATGGTAAGCACCCATATTTCTCTGGAAGAATTTTCTTGGGTTTCTTTGTTTTGAATTTTCTTCAGAGATTCAGTTGCAATTCTTCCTTCAAAATCTAGAAGAGAGCCATCGGTGGAAGAACCTTGTTCGAGCATTAAAATATCGTTGCAGCAGCAGCGAACAGCTGTTTTGAGGAATTTTCTCCAGTGAAGTGACCGAGCTTCTGTGTGTTTTTTTCTGTTTGCAGCTCCCATGTACTACAAGGGATACTACCATTTGTTCTACCAGTACAATCCTGATGCAGCAGTGTGGGGCCACATCGCTTGGGGTCATGCTGTCTCCACAGATCTGATTCACTGGCTCTACTTGGAAAATGCTTTGGAGCCTGATCAGTGGTATGATGACATGGGAGTATGGTCAGGCTCAGCTACCATCGGCCCGGATGGCGTCCCCTTCATTCTCTACACAGGTAAGGACTCTGGAGGAGGGGCATATGCAGTAGTAGCAACATGTTTCTCTATGACAATGGACATCCACCCTTCGTTTTCCTACAAGAAAATATTCTATGGATTGGTTATAGATTCCTGCACAACTCTGTTTGCCCACCACCTGGGGGGCTTCTTCTTCTCTGCTTGAGTTCTTTGCAATCGTAGCAATTTCTGTTGTATCATACACGCAAATCTCACTAGATCCTTGCGAGATGTCAACTACTACAGTGATCTTACCAGCAAAAATTGTGTTTGCGTGAGAGGGGAGAGATTTTGAGACTGAATATATTTATTTGTTGTGTGACAGGGGGATCTAATGAGACTGGTCACTGGAATGAGCAGACGCAAAACATGGCAGTGCCGGCTGACCCCGAGGATCCTCTTCTCAGGAAGTGGGTCAAAGTGAAGCAGAATCCGATAGTGAAACATCCTGAAGATGTGGGCGAGCAGGACATGAGGGACCCAACAACCGCGTGGCAACTGAAAGATGGCAGCTGGGTGTTCACAGTGGGTGCAGTTGTAGGGAGTAGTGGCAGGGCGTTGCAGTACAAGAGCAAAGATCTGATTAAATGGGAGTTGCAAGACACTCTGTTGCACACGTTGCCTGAATCGGGGATGTGGGAGTGCGTGGATTTCTTCCCCGTAGATTACGACACGCCTTCTACGGTGTCATCGGGCACTCAGAAATACGTCTTCAAAACAAGCATGGTCGCCGACAAGCACGACTACTATACGATTGGCACGTATGATGAAGTTGCTCAGAAATTTATTCCCGATGATCCCAAGCGCGATGTCGGGTCTGGATTCCGCTACGACTACGGCAAGTACTACGCCTCCAAGTCGCTCTATGATCCCGTCAAGAACAGACATGTTGTCTGGGCCTGGGTGAACGAATCGGACACTGAAGCCATGGACATCGCCAAGGGATGGTCCTCCGTTCTGGTAAGGATTGGCCTCCCCTCCCAACTCTCTGTCATGGACTTGAAGGAATTGTGTAGTATCTCGATGTTATGCCTGAGCATTCCTCACGGATACTTGAGGATCTTCTATTATCTCTCACTGATTTTTGAGGGTTTTTTAGCACTTCTCACTGATATATTCTTGAGGAATTTTGATCATTTCTCACTGATTTTTGAGGGTTTTGTCACTCATATTCTTGAGGATCTCTCACTGGTTCTTGAGGAAATTTTTAACATCTCTAACTGATTCTTGAGCATTTCTCACTGATTCTTGAGAGTTTTCTCACTGATAATTTTTGAGGATTTTCTTTCTCACCAATTCATCTCTGTTTGCAATTTCTGCAGGGAATTCCAAGGACTGTTACCCTAGACAGCAAGACGGATGTTAGCCTCATTCAGTGGCCAATTGAGGAAGTGAATGCACTGAGGGGGGCAAAGCTGTCAATGACAGATTTGCAGCTTAATGCAGGTGCTGTTGTGGAAGTGGAGAGTGCTGCAGGTGGTCAGGTGAGAGCACAAAAAATTCCAGAATTGAAACAACTTTCTCTTACATCTCATCTCAGTATTTTCTATTGAAGTAAAATGAATTTTTCTTCAGGAATTCAAAAGAGGCTTATTGTAAGTAACTTTTTAAACATCCATCAAAATCTTCAAGTTTTCAAGACTCTGACATTCATTGTTTTGTTGATTGAATGGGGTGATGTGCAGTTGGATGTCGAGGTAGTTTTTGAGTACCCAAATATATCGGCTGTGGGTGTTGTAGAGGAAGCCAACTTCAATGACAATTTCGATTGCAGTCAAGGTGGATCTGCACATCGTGGTGTCTGGGACCTTTTGGTTTGCTTGTCTTAACAGACAATGATTTCCAGGAACAAACCGCTCTCTTTTTCTATCTTGCACATACAAACGACGGTCAATGGACCACAAAATTTTGCAGTGACCAGAGCAGGTAAATTTCAGTTCCAAAGAAAATACTCACTTTATCTTTTATGGCCACAATCTCCTGTTCTTCTTGAAGTTTATGACAGTGAAAACATTCTGCAATCCTGGAGGAAATATACAGAATATGGAGAGAAAGGAAGGAAACCTGATTGGCTGCAATTTGTATTGTGCAGATCATCCTTGCTGAAAGACATTGACACCACAGTCTACGGCAGTCATGTGAAAGTTCTGCCCACAGAGGATTTTCTGTCAGTCCGTGTACTTGTGAGCTTCTCACCCCTCCCCCAATTCCCTCTCTCAGAAGTAAACAAATGCTTGCAGCCATGATGAGAATATCTACCTTCTGAAAAAAAAATCTTTGGGGTGTATTTCAGTATTGCAACATTCCCTTGAATCTGGAATACTCTTGCTCTCTTCTCTTTTCTATGGCTGCTAACAGGAACCTGTTCTTCATTTCCCTCCAGGTTGACCGTTCAATAGTGGAAAGCTTTGTGCAAGGTGGGCGGATGGCAATCACTTCAAGGGTATATCCAAGAGTGGCAGTTGACAACCTTGCAAACCTCTATCTCTTCAACAACGGCACAACTCCTGTCACTGTGCGGAGTGTGGATGTGTACCAGATGACGCATGTTGTAATGCATCCTATTTAGCCAGTGCACATCACAGTGATGTGTGCTTCCTCCTTTCTCAACCAGAATTGATCATCAACTGCACCTTAATTTGTCATCCTTGAACAGGGTGGTTATATTAGGATGGAGTCTTTTTAGTGAATTACTTACCCTCGAGGTTTAGTAATTTCATGTGCTGCAACAACAGCAGTGGGTAGCATGACTCCAATGATGACATTCATCATTAGACTTTGCAACTATTGAATTTTAGAGTTGCTCCATACAAATTTCACACTAGGGTGCAAAATCCAAATGGATTTTTCACCATGTGTACACTAAACAATGTTCCCTATTTTGTGTTAAGTCAGAAAATTGTATACACCAAATTAATGTGTACATTAATATGAGAGCTGGCAACCTTTGCCAATTACTTTTCCTGCAGTATGATCTTTTTCACATGATTTTTTTAATGCTCATTTCAAAACTATTTCAGTTTGTTCTTTTAAAGCTCTGCTTATTGACAGTTCTTACCTTAGAAACTCTGTTCACACATGTAAGTTTGTAGGTCAGAGTTGTTTTCAACAATAAAATGACCTGAAAGTGAAACTTCTAAGCTGCTAATTATTTATGAAATATTTTGCATGTACATTGTTCATTGAAAGGCAGAAAAATTTGGAAATTCTCTAAGTGCCATTGAATTGTTGAATAATAAACGCTAATAGAATTGGCACAATAGATCCAACACTGTGAAAGAGGTGGTTAGGGCATGCAGAGAATGGCAGATGATGCGGAAGGCAGAGAATATGAATGGGCAGAAGAGAAATTACATCGTATACTAGTTTGCCAATTTTTCTTCAGGGTTGTGTTGGATTCAGCAGGTCCTCTACCAGGGATTAAAAGTGGCAAAAAGTATAGGTTAGTGACCTTGGACTCCTCCTCTAAATGGGTTTAAGCTAAAGCAGTTTGAGACCATGGAGCTTTATCTGGTGCAAAAAATTTCAAGAAGCATATGTAGGTTTGGGGTGCCACATTATGCCACCAACAATGGAAGCAAATGGGAAGGGGAATTCATAGATTTTCGTCAGGCATGAGATTGAACACCAACACACAGCTCCTACCCATCTGCAATGCCATGGTATATGCATCTGCAGAGCATATGATTCAAACCTGAAGCACAGGTTGGCAACTGTGGACACTGCCCCAAACTATGAGCACCCATCTGCAATGCAATGGTAGAGCGTATAATTCAAACCTTGAAGCACAGATTGGCAACTATGGCCACGGCCCCAAAGTATGAGTGAGACTAGAACCATGCATTGCCCAAAGTTTTGTTTGCATACCAATGTGGCATTCAGTCCAGCATAAAATTTCAACACACATGATTTAGATGGGAAGAAATACCTGCCTTGAAGATATATAATTCGATATTAAAGATGACCAAGCTGTTGGAGCATGAAGAGGGAGATGACCAATTTGCAACCTAGATAATGCAACAGATGGTCATGGAACATATGCATGCTTCAATTCTGAAAAAAAAAAGTGGTTTGAGGCACAGAAGAGGCAAAAGAAACCATATGCAGTAAGGAAAAAGAAACAACTGTTTGCTAGCCTGCTGCCCCAAGTGACACGGGTGAAGATTTGGAAGCTTAGAAAGAAGGGTTTGGAATCGTCCTGGGAGGGTCCATATCCTTGATAGTGTGGACTCTCAACAAACTAATGAAGAAGGGAGAGTGTATATTACAAGATTTTGATGGACATGTGTGGGAGCACTCTGGAAGAAATATCCTGAGTTAGGGCTTAGGTTTCTCCCAGTGTGAAACTTGAATGAGTTTCTATTGTGAGGGGCAGAAATGACTCAACAAGGGGGGTGGTACACATGTAACACTGAATTAGGTTACTCAACACTGTTGTTTCTCAAATTTTGATGGCATAGGTGACAACCGAATTTGTTAGTTATGGAATTATGGTTTAGATGTCTTCATAATTTCTTTTAAAACAATTTATCAAGAGGAACATGTAGGTACATTCACAAGAATCTTGAAGAACATGGAATTCTAAAGTATAAAGTCTCCTTTGTAAATAATTTGTGTTTTAAATTTTTTTGTCCAAACATGTTTTAGGGTTGTATGTTGTGTTGTAGGACCTTTGTTCAAAAAAGTTTAGGGGTAGATTCAACACCTTTAAGTCTCATGGCAATTTTGGATGTTGTGAAACACATCTAAGGGCTACTGATCTAGAAGCTAAGATGTTTTCTCAAACTAGCCTAAACCCCTATCGTCATTCAAGAATTTTTATTTTTTTGTTCAATTTTTTTTATTTTTTTGAGTGTGCAATATTCCTTGGTAAATAAAATGTTAGTTTCCACATTAATCTTTGTGCAATCCATTATCTTTTTTATATTAAAATAATAAACATGTGTTCTTTTAAATTGACCTTCCAGCTGACCTTTTAGTGGACCTTCCAAGTATATTACAAACGTATACTTTGTTTTGGATTAACCTTTTAACTAGAAGGCCCACTATGGTCCTAGAAATGTTTTGTAGTTCAAAAATGGAAACCATCCATGGAGGCAAAGCTGAATGCTAAATACTGTTAGTTGCTGACAATTTAGAAGTTGGAGTTCATAAAGGTATCATATTTAGTTGTAAAGCATGGATTCCATTTTAAACTATAATGATTTTGAATCTTGCAAGTTTGAGGTTTGATTTTTCTAGTGCTTTTTGGTTCTTGGAATGTATTTAATAGTAGTTGGAATAATCTATAACTAGTTGTCAGTATTTAGCAATTGGTTGTGGTTTTACAATAGGAATACACAAGTCCTTGAATATAACTTTGATGGGTACCTCAATTTGCACTACTATAAAACATGGTACTTTTTGACTAGCAAATCTAATAAAAAAATACCCAATTTGAATAAGTGTAAAAAAGACCATTCTATCATTTTGGATAAGTTGATTTCGACATGTCCATCATGAATGGGGTGGTTTTTTTTACTAGTAGAATATGGACCATTTGATTGGTCATTTTGATTAGCCAAATTTTTGCCCGTATGAAAAAAAAATTGTGGTAGGTAGATAGGTGATAGTTTACCCTAGCCTACCATATCCTACTTAACCTACCTTAACTTAGCTTAATATATTTTACTTAACCTACCCTACCTACCTTAGCCCTTTAAGCATGTACATAGGTTATAATGTTAGGAATTGAACCCTTGACCTCCCTAGTGATAAACCAAATTCGTAACCAATGGATAGCACCATCAAAAGGTGTTTAACTTTTGTCAAATTTTTAACTTCACATGTTTATTTCGACATTTTGTTACAAGACTACGAGGTATGAAGGTAGGTAGGTTATAGGAGATAGGTGGGTGGGTAGGTAGGTAGGTAGGTAGGTAGGTATTAGGTGGTGGGCAAATAGGTAAGGAGGTGGGTGAGTAGGTAAATAGGTAGCTAGGTACGTGGTGGGTGAATAGGTAAGTAGGTGGGTGGGTGGGTGGGTATGTAAATACATAATACATGTATGTAAGTATGTGTGTGTGTAGGTAGGTAGGTAGGTAGGTAGTTAATATGTAGGTAAGTTATAGGTGGGTGGATAGGTAAATAGGTAATACATTTAGGTAGGTGGGTGGGTAGTTAATATGTAAATAGGTTATAGGTGGGTGGATAGACATGTAAGTAGGTAGGTAGGTAGGTGGGCGGGTGGGTAGGTTGGTAGGTAAGTAGGTTGTAAGATTATAAGTGGGAGGTAGGAGGTAGGTATGTATTAGGCCTAAGATATCCAATTTGATTAAAGTACATCAGTCATTTTGACTAGATGTATTGGTCAAATAAGTCATTTTAATCAATTTGATTGGTCAAAAAATACATGTTTTGGGCCTCTAATCAAAATGGACATGTTCATTAATAAAAAATGACCAGTTAATGAATTTGAACCATTTGAAAAACCATGTTTCGTAATAGTGCCAATTGATCATGAAGATTAGAATGTTCATAAAAGAGGTTGTCCATGTCCATGATTTGGAACTACCCATGGTTTGGATAGTTTTCGATGGTTGCCAACTATTCATGTGAAGCCCAAACACATGGACATGTACCAACCATGGCAGAATGTGTAGGCCCCTTTATTAATGTGTAAAAACAATTTACCAAGGCATTGAAGCTAAAACGCAAGGTGGGTTTGTAGTTTCTACATGGTGTTGCAAGTTTTTTCAATTAGTAAAAATGCATGTGGTTTGCATGTATAGTTATTTCTTTTTTGTTAGTTCTAGTATAGTTTAGTTGAGAAAACATGTTGGATTAGCACATAACAAGGTCCATTTTGTTATTTGATGCAAATAAAATAGGAGCAAATATGAAATTCCACAGTTTTGCAAAGAGCAAGGATTTACTTGGGTTTAATGAAAAGTGGGTTCAAGGTTGTCAAACCCTGTTTGTACATATAAATTTTCCATACCATATATTATAGTCTAATTTTTGGTACAATATGAAAAGAAATAGTATCAAGTTCTTAATATGTTATAAAAGATTAATAATAAATATTCAAGTGATTTGTGTATACATTTCCTTTTTTAAGTTTGTATCAAGTTGACAGATCAATTTTGTACAAAAAAAACTCAAGTATCACACAATAACATATTTTTGTTAAAAAAAAAGATTTTAGACTTCAATTCTTTGTCAATTATCCAATGATTTAGGTGGTAACTTGCATCTACACTTACGTCTTTTTGGGTACCAATTTAACAATATATCACATGCCATCTTTGTGCATAGATTTCATCATAACACATAAATTAGTCCACAATGAATTTGCTTTAAGGGAAAGAAAGTCAAAATAACATTGTAAATATTTTGCAAACAATGCATGTGGATTGCATATACAATTCCTTCCAAATTTTAGGGACATATTTGAATGTGAATTCACACTCCATAGGAGACCAAAGATGTATCAAATTTGGGTTTAACTTAAGCAATATTTTTTCTTACAATGATCATTATAAAAAATAGTCATTCCATAGGAGACCATAGATATATATACAATTCTAGCTTCTATAAATTATGCAATTATTTAATTGCAATCATGATTGTAAATAAGTAACATTCCATAGGGGACCAAAATTTAGGAAATTCCAATTTGTTCAAATTAATCAATTTTATTATTTGCAATGATGATTGTAATAAATAACGTTCCACATGGGACTAAAGAATATGAAATTCCAATTTGTTCAAATTAATCAATTTTTTTGCTTTTGATGATGATTGTAAGTAAGTAACATTCCATAGGGGACCAAATCTATAGGAAATTCCAATTTATTGAAATAGATCAATTTGTTTTTTTACGATGACGATAGTAAATAAGTAACATTCCATAAGAGGCCAAACATATACGAAATTTCAATTTGTTCAAATTAATCAATTTCATTTGTTTTTGATGATGATTGTAAGTAATTAACATTCCATAGGGACCAAACCTATAGGAAATTCTAATTTATTGAAATCAATCAATTTTTTTGTTTACGATGATGATGGTAAATAAGTAACATTCCATTAGAGGCCAAACATATATGAAATTTCAATTTGTTCAAATTAATCAATTTTCTTTGTTTTTGATGATGATTGTAAGTAAGTAACATTCCTTAAGGGACCAAATATATAGGAAATTCCAATTTATTGAAATTAATCAATTCTTTTGTTTGTGATGATGATTGTAAATAAATAACATTTCATAAGAGGCCAAACATATATGAAATTCCAATGTGTGTAACTTAATCAAAAAAAATTTGTTTACAACGATGATTGTAAAGAAGTGTGTATTCAAATAAAACCCAAGATATATCAAATTTTAATTAATGTAAATGAATCAATTTTTGTTAAATGAATTTACACAAACTGGAATTTGATATATTTTTGGTACCTAAGAATGTCATTAATTTACAATCATCATTACAAAAATTGCAATTTCATATATATCTTTGGCCTCCTAAGGAATGTCATTAGTTAAAAATTGTAATTGCAAACCAAAAAAAAGATTAACTTACAAAAATTAAAATTTCATATATCTTTGGTCTCCTATGGAAAGTAACTAGTTTAAAAACATCATTGCAAACAAAAACATTATTAAGTTTCAACAATTGTAATTGATATATCTTTGGTCTCCTATGGAATGTCACTAGTTTACAATCATCATTGCAAACAAAAATAATTAAGTTACAAAAGTTGCAATTGGTATATCTTTGGGCTTCTATGGCATGTCACTA